>Ga0115002_10000289_pt1 | contig 74107 bp, 52 predicted proteins | sample ArcticOcean_MG_C_8_FD_89576 | JGI IMG/M metagenome (GOLD analysis project Ga0115002, IMG submission 89576) | Marine microbial communities from western Arctic Ocean - ArcticOcean_MG_CB11_86 | ecosystem: Environmental > Aquatic > Marine > Oceanic | place: Arctic Ocean: Canada Basin | collected... | reverse complement strand
TACGGCAACACCAATTCTGCCCAGACGCCAGAGACGCCTGCCCACGAGCAGGTCTTCATCTACGAACACGATCCGCAGAATCGCTCGTTTTCCCGCGAATTCCAGCAGCCCGGGAACTGCTGTTGCGCGTCCAGCTTCCGATGACGCCCAGTTCGTCACTCATCGACCGACCGCTATACAGCTCAAGAATCGTTCCGTCGGCTGCAACTCGAATCAGGGCATCCGGGTAGATTTCGAAAATGGACTGCAGTTCGCTGGTTCGCGTGACCAGAGCTTCGCGTCGCTGGGTGTGAGCAAATGCCAATCCCGTCAAACGCCGGAACCCAGATATCACATCCTCTTCGTGGGCATTGAAGTACTGGTTTCCATGCCGAAAGACCGCCAGCGCACCAACCGGTTGATCGTCCGGACCCATGACCTGTGTCAGTAGGCCATGCTGATACCCACATCTCGTCGCCGTGCGACGAATGGCCTCGGTCAGCCCGGGTGGGTGACTTCCATTTCCACCATCCGTCTCTGTGATTCTAAGTCGCAGTTCCTCGGACGATTGGTCGCGGAACAGGTCGATCACCAGCGACGCATCCAGCAGCGTCACGATTTCGCCAGCGGTGCTTCCCCCTGCCAGCAACTGCAACTGATACGCGGTCGAATCAATGCGATAGACGCTGGCATGCAGATCGGGAGACTGTTTTTCGATCTCACTGATCAGGCCACTCAGGACATCGTGGATGGGGGCGTCGGAAGCGAGCTGCTCCAGGATAAGGCGCTGACTGTCGCGCAGCAGTTCCGCCCGCTTCCTGCGGGTGATGTCGGTGATCGTCACGAAAATCCGCTGCCAGGAATCCTCGCAACCCGCGGCCACTGTGGAAATCACGTTGATGTAGATGCGGTGTCCCAGCAGCGTGCTGTGGACATTCTCGCCCTCAAATCGTTCTCCGGCGATGCGGCTTAGCAGGTGTTGCTTGAATCCGGGCAGTGACTCTTCGCCAAAGACTTCTCCGATGCGTTGCCGCATTTCCTCGGCCGATTCGGCCGCATACATGGCGAGAGCACCGCGATTGATGTCCACAATCCGCATGCGCCCTGCCAAGCTGGCCACTTCGTCGGCACGTTCGTCGAGCCATTCATCCAGATTCGTGACGCCCGAAGCGATGATTTCGCTGATGCGATCACGGACGCCCGACCAGTCCATTTCGCACATGGCGATGGGCGAACTGTGGAACAGTTGTTCGTAGCGCTGCCGAACCTGCTCGTCCGAGGCGATTGTCATCATGTCTGTTAACCGCGACCTGGCCCGTCCCGTGTGATGTGGACCGTCAACTCTGGTCAGGAGTTTTTCTTGCGGCCCTTACCGGACTTCTTCTTTCTCTTGTCCGACTTCTTCTTCTCCGACGTGGGGGGCTTTTCCTCCGTTGGCTCCGGCTGGCCACAGAAAACGCGGTCCCAGCCATGAGTGAACTTCTTCGATGTGCCTGTATGAACTGTGTAGCCTGTCATGCCTCGTCGCCTCTTATTCTCGTCTGCGAAAGTCCTGTCTGGCCGTTGCCTGCTGACCGTCCCGTTTCCGGAGCCGGCAGGATTGTCTTACTTCCGTGTCAGGACGAAAGTTCAGGGTGGCTGGGGTCGAGCAACGCGAGCCCCCAGACGTGACTGCTGGGGGCTCGCGTTGCTCGACCCCAGCCACCCAACTCTGATTCTAACGACTGACAGAACGCTACCGTGCGTTTTCCGGGACGTCCACAATCCTTGCCGTGCTGTCGTTTGACGTCGCGATCAACCGTGTTCCATCCGGTGAAAGTCGAGCTGAATAGCTCACGACGCCCAGCGATTCCTCGAACACCGCCGACTTCGCGGAGTTATCCCAGATCTTCAGAGTGCCCGAATATCCGATCGACAGCAAGCGAGTACCCGTCTGATTAAACTGCACGCGATAGATGTCGTCCTTGTGGCCGGTCATCACACTGACCGGGTCTGCCTTACCGGCCTCCCACACAAACACGGGTCGCTCCGCCCCGATCCCCATGCCGGCCGCGGCGATCTTCGAGCCATCCCGGCTGAATGCAACAGCGTAAACCGGGTGTTCGGGCCCGTTGTACTTTCGAACTTCGGAGCCATTGCTGACGTTTAACAGACGCACTGAGCTGTCCGCACCCGCGATGGCAACCTGTTGTCCATCCGGCGAAAACGCAACGCTGTAGACTGCCGCCGCCTGAGTCGAAAGCGTCTTGAGCGCTTTGCGGGTTTCGACATCCCACAGTCGAACGGTCTTGTCATTCGACGCGGTCGCCAGGGTTTTGCCGTCCGGACTGAAAGCGATCGCATAAACCTGCGAACCGTGGCCAGTCATGCTGATGGTGAATCCGGCCGCGGCCACCGACCAGACGCGCATCGATTTGTCGGCTGAGATTGTTCGCAGCGTGCGATTGTCCGGAGCCCACGCCACTGCGGCGATCGCGCCTGTATGTCCGGACAGAGTTTGGGACGCGTCCCGACCGGGCGGTTCCGCCGGTTGCGGACTCAATGGTTTGGGATCAAAACACTGCACCGAATGATCAGCCAGTGCGGCAACCAATTTCAAACTGTCGGGACTGTAGGCCAGCCGGACCGCCTCTTTGGCCGGTTGCAGTCGGAAGAACGGCGTCCCATTGCTGGCATTCCAAATCCAGATCTTTCCGTCCGCTCCGCCAGCAGCGACCTGCGTGTTGTTCGGGCTTAATGCGACGCAACGGGCCTCGCCTTCGATGCCGGTGATCGCTCGGATGGGTGAGCCATTTCCGGCGTTCCAGATTTTCACCGAACCGTCCGCACCTGCTGTCGCATACGAACTACTGTTCGCCGCGAGTGCAAAGTCGTTGATACGTGTTTCGTCAGCGACATGTCCGAACTGGTAGGCCAGCGAGTCGATCCTGACTTTGCCATCAGCGCCGGCCGTCACGATCGACTTGTTGTCACGTTGAAACGAAACGCCCGTGATCGAGCCGGCATGACCCACGAAATGCTGCGCCTGCAACTTCTTTGTCACGTCCCAAAGCCGCGCCGTCCCATCAGCACTCGACGAGACGAGCTGAGTCTGATTTGTGTTGAACATCAGCCCGGTGACCGGCTTGTTGTGGCCAGTGAACTTCGCCGACTCAACTCCGTCTGCTGGATTCACGAGCCGGACGGCTCCGTCCGCCGTGCCGATGGCCAGCAGCGCATTATTGGGGGCCAGATTGACGGCCGTCGCGGCCGCATCCAGATCGATCTTCCGCACTTCCTCACCAGTGCCGGTGTTCCAGATGCGGACCGTCTTGTCGTCACTCGCCGAAATGACCTGGGTACCGTTCGACCACACGGCCAGCGACCGGACGGGACCACCATGACTGAGCGTCTTTTCTTCGGCGCCGTCAGCCAGCTTGAAAATCCGGACCTTGCCCGAAGCATCCGCGGCGATCAGTTGCTGACCGTTTGGATTGATCACAACCGCCGTGACTTCGCCGGCAAGTTCGGGAAACTCACGAATCAGAGTCCCGTTGTTCGCGTCGAACAAACGCGGCTTCTTATCTGCTCCGCCCGTCGCGATCTGAGCCCCGTTGGAATTGAACGCTATGGCCTTAACCGGTCCGCTATGCCCTTCAAGTTTTCGGACTTCCGCGCCGTCGGCACGGTTCCAGACTCGGGCCGTGCCGTCCTGTCCGGCTGTGGCAATCAGTGTGCCGCTGGGATGCTGAGCAATCGCATGGATGGCTCCTGCATGCCCGGCAACCTCGATGACAGGCGGGGCTGTGACCGGCCAGCGTTTGACGAGTCCGTCCGCTCCGGCCGTGAAGATTTGCGTATTATTCGAACTGAATTCGAGGCCGGTGACCTCGCCGTTGTGGACTCCGATTGTTGCCGTTACGGCACCATCGACCGGATTGATCAGATGCAGTAATCCGTTGCTGTCGGCGACGGCCAGTTGATTGTTGTCGTTCCGCCAGTCGAGCCTTGCGATCGGACCTGCCAGTTTGAATTCGTGACTCTTCTCGCCAGTCTCGGAATTCCAGATGCGGACCACTCCGCCATTGTCGCCAGTCGCAACAAGCTTTCCGTCGGTTGAGACGGCGATCGCCGTCCCCTCGCCGTCATGTGCCGGCAAAGTTGCGACTGGGTCGCTCTTGGGCACGTCCCATAGTTTGATCGTGTTGTCGCTCGCCCCGGACGCGATCGTTGTTCCGTCCGGTGAGACGGCCACACACAGCACGGTGCTGGTATGCCCCTCCATCGTGCGAATGACTTCCTGAGTCGCCACGTCCCACAGCTTCAGCGTGTAATCAAAACTGGCGGTCACCACCTGCCGACCATCCGGCAGGAAGACGGCGTCGTAAACCAGGCCTTTGTGGCCTTTGAAGAGGATCGGATCCGCGGCCCTCAAACCCGAGCCGCAAACGACAGCGATCAGTAAGCACAGCAGGGCAGCACGCTGCAGTCGCACGACAGAGATTCGAGACGACAGAGACATCAGACACCTCCTGGTCAGGTCCGTTGATTCCGGTGCAATATTCAAAAAGCCCGGCAGTTGGATGCCGGGCTTCTGTCAGCGATTCAGCTTTTACCTGGGCGTCGGCTGAGTGGTCCCTTTCGCGTGGTGGCGCCACTCCTGTTGGGGGCACCACCTTTCCGGCCCGGTGCCGGTTTGCCCAGAGCCCGTTCGATGGCTTCCAGCAGCACGTCCATCGCGAATGGTTTCCGCAGATACTCATCGGCGCCGAGCATTTCGGCATAGGCCTTGTGCCGGCCGCCTTCGTTCGCCGTGATCATGATGACCTTCGGCGGCGACTCCAGACTCTTCAAATGTTCAAGAACAGGAAACCCGCCCATTTTCGGCATCATCATGTCGGTGATGACCAGTTCCGGCTGAGTGGCATCCGCCAGCCGTTTTCCGTCCGCACCGTTGTTTGCAACTGCGAGCGTGTATCCGGCACCTTCCAGCACGCGTTGAAGAGTCGTCGAAATCTCGCGGTCATCTTCGATCAGCAGAAGTTTTGTCGAATCGGACATGTGGTTTCCTGGTTTAGTCGCAGGGCTCGCCATCGTAGGTCGGTCCGATCAGGTTCTCAAGACCCGCACGGGGCGGAGCCCGTCGGGCGAACAGAGGTCATCCCGCCCGCCAGCGACTACGATCGTACTACTAGTCGTCGATTCGTTGTTCGCCTGCGCGCATTTACGAACTCCCCCCCCACCGACCCCGCGTCCGTGGAAACATGACCGGCAGCTACAACGGCGCCGTAGCTGCCGATCATGGATCCACCGACACAGGGTCGGTGGGGTTTGGTTGTCGGCCTCAGGCAGCGTCGGTTCACCGCAAGCCGACGGCATGCGAATCCAGCCGGCAACCGCACCAGTCGCACGACATGACGCGAATCGCAAAGGACTCATTGATGCACAGGCGACCTGCAACCCTCTCCATGTTGCTTCTGCTGATTACGTCAGCATCACTCGCTGAAGACTGGCCACAGTGGGGCGGAGTCCAGCGTGATCTCGTCTGGCGAGAGACGGGTATTGTCTCGGAACTGCCCGGCCCCGAGCTGCCACGTGTCTGGACGGCTGAAATTGGTGACGGCTATGGAGGTCCGGCTGTGGCCGACGGTCGCGTGTATCTCATGGACCGAGTGGACGACGGGCCAAGGCGGCAGACGGAACGGGTCCTGTGTTTCGACGCAGAAACCGGTAAGCAGATCTGGGTGGTTGAGTATCCGGTCGTCTACACCGTCAGCTATCCGGCAGGTCCCCGCTGCACACCGGTGATTGATTCGGGACGCGTTTACACAGTCGGTGCCCTCGGACACATGTTGTGTCTCGACATCGAATCCGGCGACATCGTCTGGCAGAAGAATTTTGTGGACGACTTTGGCACCAGACTGCCGACGTGGGGGATGGTGGCCTCTCCACTGGTTGATGGAGACCAGCTCATCACACTCGTCGGCGGAAACGACGCGCTGGTTGTCAGTTTCGACAAGACGACCGGCCGCGAACTCTGGCGGTCCCTGAACAGCCCCACAATCGGCTACGCCCCGCCAGTGATCTTCGAGTTCGGAGGCAAACGACAGCTCATCGTCTGGCATCCCGAAGCCGTTTCCTCGGTTGATCCGAAGGATGGAAGCGTGCTGTGGGAGGTCCCCTGTCGCGTGCGCGCCGGACTGTCGATTGCGACTCCGCGTCGAGTCGGAAACCGCCTGTTCGTGGCGAGTTTCTATAACGGTCCGCGAATGATCGAAGTCGCCGAAGACGGCCTTAGCGCACGTATCGCATGGTCCGGTAAGAGTGACAGCGAACGTGAGACGGATGGAGTGCATCCCATCATGTGCATCCCGTGGTTTGACGGCACGCACATTTACTCGGTCTGCAGCTACGGCCAGCTCCGTTGTCTGGACGCCTCCAACGGTGAGCGAGTGTGGGAAACAGCCGAGGCAACTGGTCTCGGCCGCTGGTGGAACGCTTTCCTGATTCGACACGAAGACCGCTTCTTCATCCACAACGAACAGGGCGACCTGATCATCGCGAATTTGACGCCGAACGGTTACGAGGAGGTCAGCAGATCAAAGCTGATCAAGCCGACTCGGCCTGTGCAGCGACGCCTGACGATCTGGTCTCACCCGGCCTTTGCCATGAAGAGCGTCTTCGCTCGCAACGACGGAGAACTGATCCGCGTCAGCCTGGCCGCCGACGGCCAGTGACGCACGATGCGACAGCGGTCGGATGCCCTCTCTGAATCACTGGGAGCTTTGTGCGGGCTCAATGATTGTGAGCAACTGTCCCGCGGGCACGTCCGCGATGGATTGAGTGATTCCGGACGGCCAGTCGATTTTCAGATCGACTCGCACAGCAGTTCCCAGTCCAAACAACAGCCGCGGTGTGCAGGACGAGGCATAACTGCCTCCACCCCGTCGTTGTCGCAGTTGTGAACCTGAGCTGGTCGTCGCAGTGACCGTCGCTCCCACCCCATCACGTGCACTGTGCCTGCCAATCAGCCGAATCTGTAACCAGTGTCCCGCTGGCGAAGTCTCATTCGACAGCAGTGAGATGCGCTCGTTGCAGTGCAGTAGAGCCAGGTCCAGGTCTCCATCCTGATCGAAGTCGCCCGTCGCCAGTCCCCGGCCGTTGTGGACCTGTTCCGTGTACTTGCCGGCACTGGCGGCCACGTTCTTAAACCACGTTCCGTGCTCGCTTTCGAAGACCAGAGGAGTCTGTCTCAGTGGGGCATTGTCGGGGTATCGTTCGACGTGGCCGTTGCTGACGAAGACGTCTTCATCGCCGTCCATGTCCATGTCGAAGACCGCTGTGCCCCAACCGACATACAGTCCGCCCGCCGCAGTGATCCCCACGGCCTGGCTGATCTGCTGAAAGAAGTTATCGCCGCGATTGCTATAGAGGGCGAAACTCTCACGTTCGAAATTGGCGACCCACAGATCCAGCAACCCATCCTGATTGAAGTCGCCCAGATCGACGCCCATGCTGCCGTTGGCCATACCGTCGTCACCATAGGCTGTGCCACTGGTCAGCCCGGTTTCCGAGAAGATGCCACGACCGTCGTTGATGTAGAGGTGATTTGGTCTGGTGTCATTGGCGACGTAGATGTCCAGATCACGGTCTTGATCGATGTCCGCCAGCAGGACGCCCAGCCCCATCGCGTGTTCATCGGCTCGCAGCCCGGCCGCTTTGGCCGCGTCCTGAAATCCGCCGGCTCCGTCGCTGACATAAAGCGAATCGGGGAGCCCGGAGAATTCTGACGGCGGGCAGATATCTCGACCGGCCGGATTCTCCTGCCGGCAGATGGGGTCGTTTTCAAATGACCAGTTCACGTAATGGCAAACGTAGAGATCGAGAAAACCGTCGCCGGTTAAATCTCCCCAGGCGGCTGAACTGCTCCAGGCAGAATCTTGCAGTCCGGTTTCGCCGGTCAGGTCGGAAAACGTCCCGTCGCCGTTGTTGCCCCACAGCGTCAATCCGCCGTAGCCGGTTACGAGCACATCCGGGAATCCATCCTGATCGAAATCTCCGACGGCAGTCCCATGACTGTAATGCCGCGGCTCACTGACACCGGCGTCGTCACCGGCGTCTGAAAACTGCCAGCCACCGTGATTCCGATACAGGCCGCTGCGATGACCTTTCAGGCTGTCCTCGGAGAATTCACCGCCACCCGGCAGGAAAAGGTCTTCGTGGCCGTCGGCGTCATAGTCGAGCGTCGCGGGTCCGCCGCCGAGCGACTCGACAATGGAAAACCGATCGGACTCCTCACCGTTACGATACGTGAAGTCCACGCCGGCATTTGTGGAACGGTCGCGAAAACGAATGGCGGTCTGCACGACGTCTGCAACCGATGTGACTGCTGGCTGATCGGTCGTGTCGGGAACAGGTGGCACATCGGGCGTGTCATCGCATCCGGGCAACATCAACACCGCGATCACAGCCAGGCATGTGACCCCGATGGCATTACTAACGCTGCAGACTCGGTGTTGGAGATGGCAGGCTGACATCATGCCCTTTGACAGGATCAGGACGGCTTGTGCAAGATGATGGTCAATCCCGCACAGCTCAAAGTCTGCTGCCTACGGTATCCTGGATAGCAGCCACCCGTCATTCCAAAAGCGACGCAAGGTCAGGTTCATGCCGCGAGTGGGCGTTGCAATTGTTGTCGTTCTGGCCGTTGCAGTGTGTGTGTGGCTGATGCGCCCGGACAATCTGCCCATCGATCCGGTGATACCGGCGCGGGATTCCAGTTCAGGCGCCGCGCCGACGCCAGATGTGGAGCTCGATCCCGCGATCCAGAAACGGATCTGGAATCAGGAACACATCACGTTTCTGATCGAACGCCACGTCGGACGCGCGTTTCGCGAGGCGTTGGAGAAATCCGATGCGGAGCGGTTGAGGGAATTTCTGCTGGATACCTGTGCGGTAGAGCTTGTGGACCTGACGGCCGGCGAAATTCGCACTCATGCGGGCCTGCAGGAGAAACACTGTACGCGGAAACTGTCTCAGGAAACGGACAGTGACGGGCTGATCGCCTGGCTTCTGGACGTCGTGACTGAGTTTGAAAAAGTCGATCGCAGCACGTTTCGCGTACTGAGCATTCGGGCTGGCGAAGACAAGACAGCAACCCACGACTGGGAAGTGCAACTGCTCCTGACGCTTGACGGAACCGACCGCTCAGGAGGTCCCCGGCAATTCCGGTCGCAGCAGCGTGTGGTGTGCCGGGTGGGAGACGATGCAGCGCTGACGAGCGAACCGGTCATCAGCGTCTGGCGGGTGGCATCTGCTGTGTGGCGAGGCGCGTCCGCGCCGGTCTTTGAGGAGATCACGCGCGCCGTGGGTCTGGATCAGATGCCGATCCTCGACAACTGGGACCTGCCGGTCGAACAGCGCGAGGAGTACCGTTTTCAAGTCGCGGTCGAGGATTTCAACCACGACGGTTTTCTCGACATCGCAGTGGCAACGCAGGAAGGACATCCACTTCTGCTGCAATCGGCTGCCGGCCAGTCGTTCGAAAACGTGACGGAACGGCTCAAACTGCGTCGCTGGGCGATGGCGCCGGATCGGCTGACGTCTCTGGCGGCATGGATCGACTTCGACAACGACGGCTGGCCCGACCTGCTGCTTGGCGATCGTCTGTACCACAACGAAGCGGGTAACGCCTTCGTTGATGTCACACGGGATTCCGGCCTGGTGATCGATCACATGCCAATGGGCGCCGCAGTTGCGGACTTCGACCTGGACGGACTGTCTGACCTGTATGTGGCCTACCAGATTTCACCAATCCAGCGGGCATCGGGTCCGGGATCGTGGGTCGGAGACGATGAGTCCGGGGTAGAGAACCGACTGTGGCGAAATCTGGGCGGCGGGCGATTCGTGGACGTCACCGACACCGCACAGGCTGGCGGAGGGCGACATCACACATTCTCCGCGTCCTGGCTGAGGTGGAATGCGGATGCGTATCCCGACCTGTATCTCGCCAATGATTTCGGACCGAATGTGTTACTGCTCAATCGGGGCGACGGCACGTTTCGCGACGTGTCGAACGAAAGCGGGACCAGTGACTATGCCACAAGCATGGGTGTGTCGACCGGCGATCTGAACGGTGACGGTATCCCGGACATTTACGTCGCGAACATGTATTCAAAAATGGGGCGGCGGATCATCGCGAACGTTTGTTCGGCGGATTATCCCGCCGGTATTCACGAACAGATTGTTGGCTCGTGTGCGGGCAATCGTTTGTATCTGAGCACCGGCGTCGAACGAAATGGTTTGCCCGAGTATCGCGAGGTCGGATCCGACGCAGGCGTGAACGAGGTCGGATGGGCGTACGGTCCCGCAATCGCCGACTTCGATCTGGATGGCCAGCTCGATCTGTATGCAACCTGTGGGTTCATGAGTTTCCACCGTGACAAGCCGGATGGCTGAACGTGCTTGTGGAGGGCCGTCGTGTCACGGCCGCTGGATCGCAATTGTCAGTTGCCGGAACTTGGTGAGGTGGACCGCGATGCGGGTGAATTCTGGGTCCCGAATGCCTTTCGAATGCCACAGTCGGGGCACAACCTCAGTGCCTGGGAGCGGAACGCTCTGTTCCTGAATACGGGCGGTGGCGAGTTTGCGAATGTGTCGTTTGCTTCGGGCGCGGAAATCGACGCCGATTCACGCACGGCCATCGCAGCAGACTTCAATCGAGACGGGCGCTTGGATCTGCTGGTCGCGTCCGTTGGAGGCGGGCCATTGCGGCTGTTCCGCAACCGTTTTGAACAAGCGGGACGCGGGATCGCCATCGTGCTCAAAGGAGCGGACAGCCAACGCTCCGGCATCGGTGCACGGATTACTGCCGTGGTCGCAGGCCGCCGCATTGTGCGCGACCTCTTCCCCGAGGGAGGCTTTGCCGGACAGGGACCCTGCGAAGTCCTGATCGGAATCGGTGACGCGGATCAGTGCGATCAATTGTTGATCGATTGGCCTTCCGGCACACGACAGGTGTTCGAATCGGTTGCGGCCGGGACTCTTGTGCGGGTTCATGAAGATCGCGACTCATTGGAATTCATCGAGCCAGCCGGTCCATGACGAAACTCGTCAGAGTCGCGGGAGGCGTGACCATGTCCGCGGTTCATTCCTGAGTATCATCCGGCGGCGCATGATCGGCGTGAAACCGGGCCAGTTCCAAGTTGCCGATCCGCTGGAAATGGGCTGCCAGTTCCCGATGAGCACCGACATGCTCGGGCTGTTGGTCGAGCACACTCTGAATCCAGGGAATGGCTTCGGCCGGGTCACCGTACTCAAGAATTGTTGTACCGATGTCGAATCTCAGCGCCGTGTCATTGGGCTCTTCCTGTAGTGTAGCCAACTTCCGGCCAAGCGCCAGTTGCGCCTGCTGAAACCGGTCATAATACTGAAAGTGCTCGGCCGCCCGGTCATCTCCCAGTTCCTGCAGTGCCTGGGCCAAAGCGAATCGCGCCGCTGGATACCAGCTGCGTATCTGAACGGCTTTTTCCAGGAGCGGCAGGGCAGTCGATGCGTCCCCTCGCTCCAGATGCACGCGGCCCATTCCCAGGAGTGCTTCGAAATCATCCGGCGAACGTTTCAGCAGTTTGCTGAACACGTCGGCTGCTTCCGTGTGCTGCCCCGTGGCCAGAAGGCAATTGCCCAGGCCGCGCATTGCCTCCGATGACTCGGGCGTGTCCGCCAGTACCTGTCGATACGATCGCAACGCCTCATCGTATTCATGCAGGCTGACCAGCACAGCGGCCAGCCGAATCCGCACATCGTGCCTTTCCGGAGCCAATCGCAGCGCTGCCCGGTATTCATCCGCGGACTCCGGCCAGCGCATCATGTGCTGCCAGTAGATGCCACGAAACACGCGGGGATCCGAATCGTCCGGATAGTCTGACTGCCAGGCGTCCAGCAGACGCAGCGCATCGTGAAACCGGTACGTCAGAAAGAACCCGCTTGAGAAGGCCGCACAAATCTCGCGTCCGTCTGCGCCAGGAGCAACCAGCAGACGCGGCAATTCCTGTTCGGCCTCGCGCATGCGACCGGCTTGAGCCAGCAGCAACAGTCGCTCGGTTTCGACTCGCTGTGGTGCAAAACCGAGTGTTCTGGCTGCCTGCAAACATTTCGCCGCCCGCTGCCCGTCGCCGGCATAGCGACAACTACGGGCCAGCAGGAACTGAACCCGAGCGTCCTGGGGCCGTAATCCCTCTGCGATCGTCAGCAGATCAATGGCCTCGGCGATACGGCGCTGCAGCAACTCGTGCCGTGCCTGTCGAACCAGCCATTCGACGCGGATGACGGGCCATAGCACCACACACGTCACGACGACCGTCATCGCGGCTATGAGTCCGACAGATCGACGTAATACGAACCGGGACATGAATTCCGAACCTGCTGATCCCCGCAACAGTAGCAAAGAGACATCATTGGAACCTTGCACGTTTGTGTCGGCAAGCTCACGACAGTGGCCAGCCAAAGCTGGCGGAAGTGAGTCGTGAGGGGACCAGTACTGAGTTTTGGCTTCCCAAATTAAAATCACACGGTCATGATATCGTTTCATCTCAATTTTAGTTCCATCCGTCCAGGGTGGAGTTCACTGCGCGATACTCTCTTCACTTCATCGGTTCTCTTTTCCTGGGAGACCCGTCTATGCACGCGACAAGAAGGCGACGCTGGGGATTCACGTTGATCGAATTGCTGGTGGTCATCGCAATCATCGCAATTCTGATCGCCCTGCTTCTGCCGGCAGTGCAGCAGGCACGGGAGGCCGCGCGTCGGTCTCAGTGCAAGAACAATTTGAAACAGCTGGGACTGGCACTGCACAACTACCACGACGTTCACAAACAGCTGGCCCCCAACCTGGTGAGTGGTGGCAATGCGTGGACCGCCGGACGTCACCGGAAAGGAAGCTGGCTGGTACACTGCCTACCGTTTCTTGACCAGGGACCGCTCTTCCAGAAGATCAACTTTACGGGGGGAATCTCCCAAAACGGCAACAACCTGCATTTGAATGACATTCCGACCATCAAGTGTCCCAGCGATCCTGCGGGTGGACTGCGTGAGGACGCCTCGGGGGGTATTCGACTTTCCAACTACGCAACGTCCATCGGCGCTCAGAGTATGTCCACCTCCCGGTGTGGGACGTATCCTGGGAATGTGTTCGGCGATGGCCCAAGCACGCACACAGATACGCAGGATCCGACTCAGATCTCCGGTTTGTTTGCGCGCAAAGGGTGGGCAGCCAGATTCGCGCAGGTTACGGATGGACTCTCAAACACGATCGCAGTCGGTGAGATTTTGCCCAACACCAGCGATCACGCGATACAGGGATGGCACCTCTCGAATGCGCATTGGTACGCGACCACCGGGCCTATCAATTTCGAAACCAGTCGAACCGGTGGCGGCGGATGCAATTCATGGTCGTCATGGAACACGGCCAACGGTTTTAAATCGACCCACGTCGGTGGTGCCCACTTCCTGATGGGTGACGGGTCGACCCGATTCATCAGCGAGCACATCGACTACCGGAATTATCAGAAACTGGGCTCTCGCCGGGACGGGGAGACTCTCGGTCAATTCTAACGGCGATTGTACAGCGTCATGGCACCGCAGAAGTGCCGATGGCTCCCTGCGGTGTTTCTTCGTCTCTCGAACATTTCGGTGCGCAGGAGTATCTCATGCCGACTTGCGGAAAGCCTTCATTCTCAGTTCTTGCGATCGCGATCTGCGGTATGACCGCAGCCGGCTGTGGCGGGGGAGCCGAGGGCCCGACGCTTCATCCCGTTTCGGGCACGGTCACGTACAATGGCGCGCCCGTGGCGAATGTGCAGGTCAGCTTCGTCAATGAGGCAGCCCCGCGATATGCGAGCGGAACGACGGATGAGGAGGGCAAATTTCAGTTAATGTCATTTAAAGAAAACGACGGAGCCATCGCTGGTGAACACGTCGTCCTGGTTTCAAAACAGGAAGTCGTCGCACCGTCGGCTGGCGGGGAGCCGCCATCTATGGACGATATGTACAAGAACTACGAGCAGGCGACGGCTGGCGGCAGTGGAGAGGCCGGCGGCATCCCAGCGATATACGCAACGGTCGACACGTCACCCTTGAAGCAACAGGTATCGGCCGACGGTCCGAACGAAGTGACCATTCAACTTGAAGACTGATCAAGGCGTGTGTGGGCCCGGCATCGAACCATTTCCTCATCGGAGTTTCCGACACAGCATCTCCTGGACGACGATGTGAGTAGTTCGATGCGGCGAGGTGTCCTGGCTTTCGCTGGTCTACTGCTTGCGATCACCATCGTCACGCTGCTCGTCTGGACCGAACCAGACGCTGACATTGAATTGCCGGTAGTCATCGAGCCCAGGACCGCGGAACTCGCTGAAGGGACCGTCCGTCGCCTGTGTTCGCATTGCCATAACTTCCCGGAGCCGAATCTGCTGCCGAGTACGAGCTGGCAGGAAGTGATCCTGCAGATGTCTCGAACGCACGGCTTCGGCACGGGCATGTCGCGAGTTCCCTCGGCCACGCAGGTCATCGCATGGTATCAGGCCCGTGCGCCGCAGCGGCTGAAGCTGCCCGCACTCGCAATTCCCGACGACTCGCCGCTGCAGTTCACATCACAGCTTGTGGTCGGACCTCAGAATGTCGAAGAAGCACCGTTCGTCAGCCACGTGCAGCAGATTTCCCTCGGCGGTCAGCCGACTCAGTTGGCGGCCGAGATGCGCAGCAGCCGGATTCTCGCACGGCGGGCGTCTGCACAGGACGAAGAATTCGCAGTGCTGGCGGATGTGCCGTATCCGGCTCGCGTGACGATCGCTGATCTGGACCGGGATGGCCGCGACGATCTTCTGGTCGCATGTCTGGGTTCCTTTGTGGCCATGGACCACAGCATCGGCAGCGTCGAGTGGTTGCAGCAGAAACCCGATGGTGGTTTCGCACGCACGACTCTGGCCGACGGTCTGGGTCGAGTGGCTGACGTGCAACCGACTGACATCGACGGCGACGGCGATCTCGACCTGTTGGTCTCGGAATTTGGCTGGCGTACGACCGGGCGTTTACTGGTACTGGAGAATCGGCCGGACCCGGACGGCCAACCGGAAATGGTGCTCACACCGATTGACGGACGCGCGGGGGCTTTGCGTGCCGTACTCGTCGACGTCGATTCTGACGGGCGTCCGGATCCCGTCGCATTCTACGGTCAGCAGACCGAAGCATTGATCGCCTACCAGCGTCTTGAGGGCCGCGGCTTTCGACTGAATTTTCTGTTTCAGGCGCCACATCCCGCATGGGGCAGCACAGGAGCTGAACCTGTCGACCTGGACGGCGACGGTGATGTCGACTGGCTGATGACCAATGGCGACACCTTTGATGACGGCAAACTGAAACCGTGGCATGGGGTCCGCTGGCTGGAATCACACCCGGACGGGTCCGTCAGCCCGCATCTGCTGACCACACTGTTCGGAGCACACGCCGCAATACCGGTCGACCTGGATCAGGACGGTGATCTGGACGTTGTTGCGTGCGCCATGGCGGATGTCGTCACGGCCAGACAACAGCTTGATGGGGCGCTTCCTGTAGCGGTCATGTGGCTTGAGCAGACATCGCCCGCGACATTCCTGCCCCATCGACTGGTCTCAGGACCACTTTGCTATACAACAATCGATGCTGCCGACGTGGATGGTGATGGCGATCCGGATCTCATCCTCGGTCGTGCCTGGCTGCATGCATCGGCCGAAACCACGCCGCATCCCGTCGAGATTTTATTGAACCAGGGAGTCCGCGATACATCCAGTGTCCGGAACTAATCATGACCGACTCGCAGTCGAATGATCCCGCGGATCATCTGGGCGAACCGTCCAGTGCATCGACGACTCGATCAGGCCGGTTGCTTGTGATCAGGGCTGGCGTGCTGATCGTCGTGATCGTGGCGGGGGCCTTCCTGTCGTGGGATTGGCTCATTGACACAACTCCCGAGCAGGCCTGGCGTGATGGCTGTGCGGCGTTGGATGTCGGAGACCTGAAAGCTCTGAACTTGGCGCTCGACCGGCTGCAGAACGAATCTGGCTGGGAATCGGAAACTCAACTATTGCGTGGAGGCCTGTTCCTGAAAACTGGCCGTGCGGATCTGGCCATGCGTGAATTCGAGCGGATTCGGCCGCAGGGTCGCATTCGCGAGCAGGCACTGCTGCTGACGGGCGAAAGTCTGTACGAACTCGGTCAGTTGGACCTGGCGAAGAATCTGTTCGCCGAACTGTCCACCGAACAGCCCGATCACGCCGCGGCGCGACGCTGGCTGGCTGCGATCTATTACGACCTGGGCGCCATGGATTACGCCCTGGTTGAACTGCGGAAGCTCAACGAATTGACTCCGGACGACTATCGGCCGTATCACCTGGCAGGGACGATGTTCCTCGATTTTGAACGCTACGCGGACGCGGTCGGCGAGTTTCGCAAGGCACGGGACCGGCAACCGTCACCGGCGGTCGCTGACGACATTCTGCGGGGGCTGGTCATGGCACTTGTCCGCACAAGAGATTTCGAGGCGGCACTCCGAGAGGTATCGAACGGACCAGCCACTGCTGACATGCTGGCACTCAAGGCCGAGTGTCTGTGGAGCCTCGGTGATCAGCCAGCCGCCGCCCAAGCTCTTGAGGCGGCCGAGCAACAGGCCCCGAACAACCGAACGCTACTGCTGGCGCAGGCGAAGTTCCGCCTGGTGTCGGGTGATGCGTTAGCGGCTGTCGGACCGCTGCAACTCGCTGTGAAGCTGGCGCCACACGATCATCAGGCGCTGTATCAACTGGCGAACGCATTACGCCAGGCCGGCCAGCATGAGCAGTACGAGCAGATCCTGGCTGAGTACCAGTCCATCAAAGCCCGCAGAGATCGACTGACCGAACTGCACGTTGTCGCGATTCACGCGCCGCATGACGCCGCAGTTCGGGAAAAGATTGCGGCGTTGTGCGACGAGCTGCAACTGACCGACCTGGCTGCGATGTGGCGTCGGGCGGCCCAGGTCAGTCGACGGATGGCAGACGCCCAGACCCGAGCAGAACCGAAACCAACTCATCCCGCTGACACGCCGGACCACTGATGCAGGCGGCTTACGTCCGCGTGATCATCTCATCAAGGTTCAGCAGGACCTCTGCGACGCGGTACCAGGTGGTGATTTCCACGCTGTCCAGTGCCTTGTCCTTCTGCCGGTTCGCCAGCAGCGCTTTCACTCGCTCCGGTGACTTTGTCAGAGCGTCATGTTCCTCGACGTAGATTTCGACCAGCACAGCACGTTCTTCGCTGGTCGGGCGGCGCGAGAGGCATAGTCGGAAGGCGTATTCCACCCGCTCCGTCAGATCTGCATTCGGCATATCCCGGACAATGCGTTCCGCGAGTGCAAAGGCGGTCTCTGTATAGACTTCATCGTTGAGCAGATTGAGCGCCTGCAATGGCGTATTCGTGCGGGATCGCTTGACCACACACGCGCCGCGATCCGGTGCGTCGAAATTGACGAAGCCAGGATACGGTGCACTTCGCCGCCACACTGTGTAGACACCCCGGCGAAAGCGATCGAGCCCTTCGGACACGATGTACTTCGGAGCGTTACGACCCACATGTCGCCAGATGTTCGGCGGCTGCGGCGGATAGACGGGGGCGCCGTGCATCTTCGCGGCAATCAGCCCGCTGGCTCGCAGGGCGTTGTCGCGGATCGTTTCGGCCGGCAGGCGGAAACGGTTTGACCGGCCCAGCAGTTTGTTCTGTGGATCGCGTCGCATGCCTTCGAGGGTGATCTTCGACGACTGCTGATACGTCGCTGACATGACAATCACGCGGTGCAGTTCCTTCATCGACCAGTCGTGATCGACCAGTTCCAGAGCCAGCCAGTCGAGCAGGCCGGGATGCGTCGGTGGTTCGCCCTGCGACCCGAAATCCTCGAGCGATGTGACGATGCCCTGTCCGACAATCTCTGACCACCATCGATTGACGGTGACACGTGCTGTCAGAGGGTTCTGAGGATCCACCAGCCACCGCGCCAGCCCGAGCCGGTTTTTCGGCAGTCCCGCCAAAGGCGACGGCAGTACTTCCGGCGTCAGCGCCTGGACTTCGGCTCCAGGGTTGAGGAACTCGCCACGTTTCATGATGTGAGTTGTGCGGCGCTCGTCCTGTTCGACCATCACCAGCGTCGTGTCCGGCTTCACCGCTGCGAGTTTTTTCTTCAAAACACCGATACGCCCCTGAAGCCCCGTCAGTACACCGTCTTTTTCTTCACGGTATTTGGCGATCAGCTGACGCTCCTTCTTCGATCGCTTTTTGGCCGACTTCTTCAGCGTGGCCAGCACGTTGTCCGGGACGGCCTCCTGGGACGGATTCCCGGTCAGGGCTGAGATGCGGAACCGCCCCATGGCGCGCTGCCAGCCGAGTTGGAAATCGAGCTTGAATACGAGCCTCGTGGACGACTCGAACCCCACTGGCTCACTGGTCAGTACCCTGATGTGATGCGGCTTGTGAATGTCGGTGTGAATCGACCAGCCGGTTTTGGCGTCACCGTCCAGCGCCAGTCGCGCTTCGTACTTTGCGGGTTCGTGATCGGCGCTGGCGGAATGCAGGCTGACAATTCGACCCGGTTCTGACTCGTCATCCTCACACGGACATGCGCGAACACCAAATTCTGTCAGCACAAAGTTGGCCCGATCGTTCATCGTCTGCCGACCGGGCCCTTTGCCGGGCAACGTCTCATCCAGCAGCGCTTCGACACGAAAGCCAGTAATGTCGGTCAGCTCGGTACGAGCCGTCACCGTATAGGTATCGGTTTCAGGATTCGTTCCGCTGACCAGCACAGATTGATCGTCGAGTTGCGTCGACGTTGCGCCTCCCGCCGACTTGAACTCTGCGACCTTCAGCACATGCCATTCCGGTTTTGACGCAAGACTGCTCAGCAGACGCTGTTCCCATTCGCTGTGTGATTTTTCCATCAACGCCCGGTGTGCAGCAAGTTCCTGCTCGCTGGTTGCGAGTAGTGATTGCAGCTCCGACTGGTGCTGCTGCCGGGCCGCGCTGAGTGGCAACTCCATCTTCGGTCCGAAGAAGTCAAACGTGACTCCGCTCGACAGCTTCACTTCCAGCGGCGTGTTGTTGAAAAACGAAAAGATCTGGTAGTAGTCCTGCTGCGAGAACGGGTCGTACTTGTGGTTGTGGCATTGAGCACACTCAAGCGTCGTTCCCAGCCAGACAGTGCCCGTCGTGTTCACACGATCGACAATCTGGTTGACGCGGTTTTCTTCCGGATCAACACCCGCTTCGACGTTGCATGTCGTACATCGCTGGAAACCGGTCGCGGTCCTCTGCTCGACTGTCGCATTCGGCAGCAAATCTCCGGCCAGTTGTTCGATCGAAAACTGGTCAAACGGCATGTCGTCGTTCATCGATCGGATCACCCAGTCACGCCAGGCCCACATACTGCGAAACTGGTCCGCCTGAAATCCGTTCGAATCGGCGTACCGTGCCAGATCGAGCCATTGGCGTGCCCAGTGCTCTCCGTACGCAGGTGATGCTAGCAGTCGGTCGAGGAGCCGTTCGTATGCTCCGGGCCGCGTGTCGTTCAGAAACGCATCGACTTCGGCAGGTGTCGGCGGCAACCCGATCAGATCGAGTGAAACGCGGCGAATCAGCCGCGCGCGATCTGCAGGCGGCGACGGCTTAAGCCCCGCAAGTTCGAGGCGCTCGAGCACGAAGTAGTCGATGCCGTTCTTCACCCAGTCAGTGTTCCTGATGTCCGGCAATGGTTTGCGTTGCGGCGGCACGTACGCCCAATGCGTGTGCTTCTCAATGAATTCCTCGGGCCATGGCGCTCCGGCATCGATCCAGAGTTTGAGTTTCGTGATCTCGCTGGCCTTCAACCGGTCGCCATCAGGCGGCATACGCTCATCACCAGTTGCTGTGATCCGGCGAATCAATTCGCTGTCTGCACTCTTGCCCGACACGATCGCAGCGACACCGGAATCGTTCAGCCGAACCAGATCCTTTGGCCCTGCAAACCACAGTCCGCCCTCGCGATCCTCGCGGTTGTGACATTCCAGGCACTGCGAACCGAGCAATGGCAGAATGTCGCGTTTGAAGTCGACTGTCGCCGGTTCCGCCCCGTGTACGGACGCGACGAATATCGTGAAGTAAGCAGCGAGACCGAGCCCGGACAACAGGATGAGCACATGCGGACGATTCATGATTCGGGCCGATAAAGAGGCTGCAGGCAAGGATGTCGACTACGTCGCAACGGCTCCAGGTTACTGCATGCCGGAATGTCAGAAAACCGGTACCCCATTCGGCGGCATGTGGAACAAATGATACAAGCCCGAAGCGCGAGCGAGTGAACGTGACCGCGATCAAGTTCACTCGCTCGCGCTTCGGGCTCGTATGACCGCTGGTTCGAACCAACCTGCCGCCGCGGAAAATCACAGGTATCAGAACAATTCGGTGATCGGCTCGCTGGTGGCGATGACATCCTGAATTTCGCGCGGAACGCCCTGGACCAGACGCAGTTCGCCAATGTCGAACAGCGTGTGCATAATCGTCGCGAACAGGTGCTGGGGCGTGTATGGATTCGTCGCCGGTCGTTCAGCCTTGGCATTGGACTGACCGATCACCTGGCCCATCTTGAGCCCGCCACCAAACAACAGCAGCGGAGTCAGTTCACCGTAATGGTCGCGTCCGCCGTTGCGGTTGATCCGTGGTGTACGACCCATTTCACCCGTGACGATCAGCAGGATGTCGTTCTCCAGGCCACGCTCCTGCACGTCATTGATGAACGCGGCCACGGCATGATCAACCTGAGGACCCAGCCACTTCATGCCGTTGAGGAATTTCGGACTGTTGCCGTTGCTGTGCATGTCCCAGCCACAGTCGGATACGGTTACGAAACCGCAGCCAGATTCGCACAGACGGCGGGCCATCAGCATCTGCTTACCCAGCAGGTTCGACGAGCGTCGCATGTCGCCCCAGCGTTGCACTTCTTCGTTTGTGAAGAGGTGACTGGTGTCGTATCGCGCGACCGTCTTCGGATCTTCCTTTGAGATGTCGAACGCACTCCCGACGCCCCGCGAGATAATCTCAAAGGCCTGCTGCTGGAATTCATCAGTGAACCCAAGCAGCCCGCTGCTGTCGACGTCGCGACGGATGCGGTCCAGTCCGGACAGCAGTAGCCGACGGTCGTCAAACCGTTCAGGAGCCAGCTTCAGCTCCATGTTCTGTTTCAGCTCGCTGCCACCGATCGGATTGAACGCATCGAAGCTCTTTCCCAGTTGCCCTGATTGAGTCAGCGTCGGCAGGGCACCCGTCTCGAAATTGCGACCGATTTTCATGTCCGGCTGAATGGCCTCGGGCAGAATCAGCGTGCTGCTGGGAATGCCCGTCTGCGGGTGATTCGTGCCGACGACGCGTGAGTAAACAGAGCCAGCGCTCGCCTGCATCGAGTTACCGCCGCTCACGACTCCGGCGTAACTGTGTCCGCCGTTCTTTGATCCATAGGAACGCACCACGGAAAAACGGTCCGCCATCGCGGCGAGCTGCGGGTACGTTCCGCCAAAAGTGATGCCGGGCAACGAGGTCTTCACTTCACCGAAAATGCTGCGTATCTCCGCTGGAGCCGACATTTTTGGATCGAAGCACTCGATGTGCGAAGGGCCGCCCTGCAAAAATAACAGCACAACGGACTTCGGTCTCACGGCCTGAGCAGGAACGGATGCCGCAGCTCGGGATCGGAGCAGGCTGGCCAGACTCAAACCGCCAAAGCCCAGCGTGCCAACGCGCAGAAACTCGCGGCGGGCCAAGCCTTCACAATTCCGATCAGGACGATGGTCGAGCAGCGTAAACATGTCGTGTCTTTCCTGATATTCGCCTCAACGAATTGCCGAGTCCCGCTCGTGGGCAGGACGGGCGCCGCGTTCCTCGCGACGTTCCGGACGTCTGGTCAGATTGATTGTCCGTTTGTCAGGCCACTCCAGTCCACAGTATGCCTCTGTGACTATGCCGACAAGACAGATCAGCCGTGGCTGAATTGTCTAGATCACCTGATCGATACGAACGGACCCACCGCATTCGTCACAGCCGAATCGGTCAGGAGTGCGACTGCAGTTTCTGCATCCGGAGATGATCGGTGCGCTGCAGGTGAACGCTCTTTCTGCCGATGTTCTGTCAGTCCGTTTACGCCACGGACTGCGACACCAGAGCCTCCTTCATGTTGCGTCTCGCGTGTTGATGATTGCACGCACGATCGTTCGCGAGACAGGGTCGACGATGACGAACCTGCCCAGACTGAGCCTCAAAGATCGCGGATGGCTCATTCTGGCTGCGCTGCTCGTCACGGCAGGTGCCTTCTTCAGCCATCACGCCAGCGGGCTCGCTGAAGCCGTCATGGGGTTGAGCCTCAGTGAGATGAGCACTTCAGGCGACTGGCTCGTCCCGACTCTTGGCGGAGCCGCGTGGAGCGATGCGTCACCGTTGATGCAGTGGATGGCTGGCCTGCTGCTGCCACTCACGGGAGACCCGATTCTGGCACTGCGGGCGTCTGGTTTGATCGGCCTGATTCTCGCATCCCTGTTCACGGCTGACCTGGCAGCACAGTGCGGCGGGCGACGCTGCGGAGTGCTGGCGGGTGTCGTTTTGCTGACCACATTCGGACTCGCGGGCGATCTCGTCGCGGGAGGTCACCTGATCTGGTTAACAGCCGCCGCAACGGCTGTCTTGCGGTTGCTGGCCGGCATCGAATCGGAATCACGCCATTCCGCGGCACGTGCCGTTCGTCCCGTCAGTTACGAATCACTGTTCTCCGCGCGCAGCGGTCAAGTACTGGCCTTGTTTCTATTAGCCGGCGTTGTGTCGATTGCCGCGGACGTCACGTCGTTGGTGGCAGTGATGTTCGTCCCCATCGGTTCCTGGCTGCTGTTGCGTCGCCGTGAAGCGGCCAGGAAATACATCTGGCTCTGGGGGAGTCTCGGCTTTGCTGCGGTCGCCGTGGCATGGCCGCTGGCGGTAAGTGTGCGTACCAACGGGACACAGTACGTGTGGCAGTGGCTGGAGTTCAGTGCGTTGACCGGCTGGTCTCCCATGGAACAGACCGTTGAACTGCTGAAGTGCACTCTTCCCTGGGGACTGCTGATACCGGTCGGCCTGTGGGCCACACGACACGAAGCGCTGGGCGACGTGAATTCACGCGAGCGTCTCATCTGGAGCCAGGCTCTATTCTGTCCGATCGCCGTGCTGATCATCCGACCGCAGCACATGCACGACTGCCTGGCAGCGGCCGGTGCGTGGAGTGTCCTGGCGGCAATCGGGCTCGAATGGCTGATCAACTCCGTCACGCTGCGGCTGAATCTTGTGGATAGTGACAAGGTCAAAGCCGGCGCCCGGTACGCCGCGACAGGGGTCTCCGCGATGATGGCCGCAGTCCTCGTCCAGTCCGAAAGTCGTGCTCGCTGTGATGTGAGTGTTCGGGACATCGCCTCGCAGGTTCGTGACGTGTCGCAGGACGGAGCGATCGTGTCGATCTCTGAAGCCACAGTCCCGCGCGGAAATCGAGTTCTGGTGACAGTCCGGTCGACGACGTCGGGCGAATCAGATGTCGCGTCGTGGGATTATGCGAATCGGCCCACGCAACTGGCTGCGGAACCCGGCACGGTCACTCGGCATTAGAGTGAATCCGGCAACAACGCCCGCCGAATCACTACGGGACAGTCCGTTGTGATGCTTTGGATTCCCGCGTCACGGACACGATGTGCTTCGGACGGGTCATTAACGGTCCACACTGCAGTCCGAAGTCGTGCCTGCTTCAACTGCGAGACGGCTCGCGCATCGACGGCCGGCGTCCAGGACAAGTCGACTCCTGTGGCTGCGTTTTGGACGGCGGTGTTGATGATCTCGTCCAGTCCAGGTTGCCAGTCGCCGTCGCTCGACTTTTTCTGCTCGACACCGAAAAGCAGCGGATGCTGAGGGAACCGCCGGTTGGCGGCAGCCAGGACATTGACATCGAAGCACAACAGAACGACGGCTTCGGGACGATCCGCGACCAGCGCCAGATCACGACCGATGGCTTCGATCGTCTGCGGGCCGGACTTGATCTCGACGAACAGTCTCCGTCCGATCGGGATTGTCTCGATGACCTGCCCGAGACTGGGAATTGTCTCGCCGGCCCATTCGCGGCCTTTCCATCGGCCAACGTCGTATGACTGCAGTTCGCGCAGCGTTCGTTCGGTCACACCGGCGTCGATGCCGGCCGTTCGATTCAGAGTGTCGTCGTGGATGACGACAGCGTGCCCATCGGCTGACAGGTGAATGTCGATCTCGACAGCCGCCGCTGCCTGGTCCCACGCCATTCGAACGGACGCCAGGGTGTTTTCGGGTGCATCAGCTGACGCCCCACGATGCGCGACAACTTCGATGCCGCAGTCAAACACGTCTCCTGTGTCGCAACCACGGTCGTCATTCATCGCCGGTCTCGGTCATCACGTGATGGTGGCGGCGGGTCTCCGGGTGGACGGTTGCCTCTGCCTTCGAATTGCGGTGGTTCACCAGGCCGACCCTCACCGAATCGTCCAGGCGGTCTCTCTCCCGGTCGTGCTGGAGCATCGCCGTTCTGTCGCCGGCCGGGGCTCTGTCCCGGGCCCGGGCCGCGACTACTCATCCGCTCGATGAGATTCGACAGCCGGTCGAACCGGTGAGCTGTGTCCGGATCCAGCGTCTTCAGCATCGACATCCATTGAATCCGATAGTTGAAGAACTCCCGTGGCAGGCGATCAAGTTCTGCCCGTTTGTCTTCCGGCAGCTTGAGGTAGATCGCCAACCGGTCGTCTTCAGTGGGTCGTTGATGAACAACCAGACGACGGGCCTCGTCGAACAAACCGCGCACAAAGAACGACATCAACATGACGCTTTGTGATGAGGTCGACTGCTCCGAATCGGGACGGTCTCGCAACATGCGTTTAATCGCCGGATCGCGAATCGCATCAATCAGGCTGGCACGCAGTTCAGCAGGAAACTCGGGTCGAGGACGCGGCATCCGCGGACCGTTTGCCGAGCCGAAACGATCCCAACCGGGGAAGACGCGGTCGAGTAACTCGGTGACGATCAGGACGTGATGGGACAGTACTGACTTCGGGTCCTGGCTCGTGGGTTGCGTTGAGACTTCGCACCAGCGACCAGCGCTCTGCAGCATGGATTCGTAGTCCTGCGTGCCGAATCGCACGGACGACTTCGGGCCTCGTCCCCACTGTCCGTCAAACATGCGGCGACCGGGCCAGTCGCGTCGGGACCGCTGCTGTTCGCGGACAGACTGAATCAACTTGATCCGCTCTGCGGGGTCCTTCGTCCGCATGATCTTCTCGCGCTGGTCGATGGACAGCGTTGCCAGCCAGTTGTGCCAGGCTGAAAGCGTCCGGTCCAGTTTGTCGTCCTGGGCGATGGCTTTGTGCAGCTCACGGCATCGTTTCTCTTCGTCCGCGGTCAAGGAGTCGAACTCACTCTGGTTGTGTCGCAGCCGCTCGCGGTCGGTGCGGGGCATGTCTTCGATGCGCTTGCGGTTCTCGCGCATGCTGGCATTCTCGGCCTGTTTCGAGCCGGACTGCACAAACACCAGCACGAACAGGCACCCGGCCAGCAGCCAGGCGTAATCGCTCAGCCACGTCACGAACCGCCTGCCGGGTCCGGCCGGGGCTTCATTTGAGTTGAGAATCGGATTGCTCATCAAACAAACCACTGGACGCTAAGTGACGAAGAAACTCGACATCGCCGACCGCCTGATACTGATCCAGCCGTTCGATCAGCGGTAGCTCAGTCAGCAACTTATCGATTGGTTCGGCATTTCGACGGAACGAGCCATTGAATCCGACGGCTGCAGCGATCAGCAGCCCGATCAGACCGACCACCCGAATTGCCCATCGACCGCCGGAGGCTCGAACTCGGCGTCCAGGACCGACGGGCAGGTATTTGGTATCGGCGTTGTCGGCAGACTTTCGCTGCGTGCCAATCGCTGACAGCGTTCTCTCCGTGAAATCACTGGATGCTCTTGCGGCGGGCAACAGATCAAGCAGGTCCCACGCGCGAGTCAGTTTCTCAACCGTCTGTCGGACCTGCGGATCCCTGGCCAGCCTCTCTTCCACGTTGGCTGCCGCTGCATCATTCAGCTCGCCGTCGAGATACGCAATCAGTTCTTCAGGTTGATTCGGCGCTGATTGTGTCTGGTTTGAGGATGTCATGGTTGGTTACCGAATGTCGTGCCGACTCGCCTGATAGCAGTGTTCATGTGACGGCAGAGGAGAACTTGCCTTAAAGGTACGGTTCCAGTTTGGTTCGAAGGTTTTCCCGGGCGCGGGTCAATAATGACTTCACGGCCTGTACCGTAAGGTCCATTGACTCGGCAATATCGGCATAGCTCATGTGCTCGAATTTATTGAGCAGTAGAGCCATCCGCTGGCGTTCGTTCAGAGTGTCCATCGCCTCGCGGACAATCTCGCGCATTTCCTGTTTATCGACTCGACGCGTGGGCATCAGAGCGGACTTTTCGGTTGCCAGCATTTCTTCCGGCCGTGGTCCGAGCGGTCCGGACTCGGTCACCTTGAGCTGCACCTCTTTCTGACGCGACAGCTTGCGACGACGGTTGATGGCCAGATTATTTGCAATGCGGAACAGCCATGTCGCGAATTTCGCGGTGGGCTCGTACCGCTCACGAGCCCGGTAGACACGTAGAAACACATCCTGGGCCAGGTCTTCGGCCGACTGAGCATCCTGCAGCAGATGTGAGAAAATGCCGATCAAACGGTCCTGATACTGTTCGACCAGTTCCCCGAACGCTGCATCATCGCCGTCACGCACACGAAGCATGCGCTGGACGTCTGGATCTCTCAGCCAGGCGTTCTGTTGGGGCTCGCTGATGACTGCCGACATGCAATGCTCGGGTCTGACAATTGAGAGATCGCCGTTCCTGATAAACCACGACCGAGCCCGAAAGTTTCCCCGAGGTCGAGGAATTTACAAGGTTCCGGTTATGCGGCCGGATCGTCGGTCGTGCTCGCGACGGCGACTTCCGCGGCTGCGCTGCTGGCAACTTTGGTGGGACGCAGATGCTGGATCAGCCACAGCATGATCGGGTACGTCGGGACGGATGTCAGCACGGCTACGATCAGTGAGCCCACCAGCAGCGGAGTTCCCACATCGACGACCAGCGACGTCGCCGTATCCCACCATTCACGGAAGTTGTGGTACTCCACAATAGCGGCAAAGTCCTCGTAGGTGACGTGTCCTTCAACGAACACCGTTCCCAGCTTGTAGCAGCCCCAGTAAATCGGCGCGACGGTGAACGGGTTCGAGATATACACCGTCAGCACGGCAGCCACTTTGTTGAACGAGAACAGCGGTCGGACCAGGAATGCGAAGATCAGCACAAGGCCCATCTGAATGCCGACCGTCGGCGTCAACCCGATGAACATGCCGATGGATGTGCCCAGTGCGATCGAATGCGGCGTATCGTCCAGCATCAGAATCGTGCGCAGCAATTCCCGTGGAGTGAGTCGACGCTTCAACTGTTTTTCAGACGATTCGGACATAAATGGATATGCTGCCGGTATTCGGAACGGATCGTTTATCGTCCATGCAACCTGGCAGAATTGCCAGATTCTTCCAATGAGACCGACAAGCGTTCCGGATTTCCCTGGCTGACCTGCCGCCGTAGAATCACCTTACCCTCTCGGGTGCATCAGAATTCAAGAATTTGAGGACACTCAAATGAGCGTCGCCGAAGCCAGCCTCGCGAACGACTCCGATAGAGCGACGCGATCGCCCAAAGCTCAGAGTTTTGCCGATTCCGTCGTCTGGCTTTCTGGAGTTTCCTGGCAGAGCTACGAAGCGCTTCGCTCAGTTAAGGAGAACTTCAAAGTCCAAATGACTTACGACGAAGGGGAATTGATTCTGATGTCACCTGGACGACTCCACGAACGTATTGCGGCTCTCCTCAACCGCATGGTGATTGCCTGGACTGAAGAGCGGAGTATTCCGCTCCAGAGTGGCGGATCGACCACCATCAGTGCGGAACTCCGTGAAAAGGGCTTCGAACCGGACCAATCGTACTTCATCCAGCACGAGTCAGATGTTCGGACACGAGATGACTACGATCCGAGTATCGACCCTCCACCAGACCTGACGATTGAAGTTGATGTGTCATCCCTGTCGACGGTCCGGATGGGCATTTACGCCGCGTTCGGAATTCCGGAACTGTGGCGCTGGTGTGACGAGCAGATCACGGTCTACCGCCTGCAGGAAGGGGCGTATGTCGAGGTCGACCCATCGGTGTGTCTGCCGGGATTTCCTTTCGACACAGCGGCCACACTGCTGCAACGTCGACTTGATCTGGACGAGACGTCGCTCCTGCAGGAGTTCCGCCAGGCGATCCAACGACTCGATCCGCAGAGTTGAGCCGGGCGATGCCTGCGTCGACTTCGCGCTATCTCAGATCGAATTGAGCACCTGAGGGTCGACGTCGTATCGCTTGAGGAATTCCGTCATCCACTGCTGTCGAATCTCGCTCGACTGCGACCGCGCCAGACCACCGAACAATGGGGATTCCGGAGCCTTCTCACTCAGAAACTGCTGCTGCAGGGCTTCAATGCCCAGTGTGTCTTCAGGCCCTGGCGTGCGTGCCTTCACATGGACGACGTAGTACACCGAGCGGTCAAAGTTCGGGATGGCTTTCACTTCGCCAACCTGCATCTCGGTCACGGTTTGCATGAACTCATCGCCGGCGCCTTCGACTCCGGGAATGCGACCAAACTCAACCTGCGGCTGCTGTGCAAACGGATTGGACTGCATTCCGGAAAACGATCGCTGCAGCCACGAAAACGGCGGACTGGGCAGAACCGTCAACTGAACCGAGTCCTTGTCGCCCGTGACCGTTTGCTCGGCCACCGCATCGGACATCGTCGCGAGAATGCCTGGCTCGCCGCTGTCCTTCTTCAGGCCTTCGGTAATCAGTGCTGCGATTGCCTCGGCCCGTTTTTCGGCGACCGGTTGAGCCTCCCGCAGGCGGTGGGCTTTCTCGACCTGTTTCCGAACGCCCGCTTCGTCGAAGGTCGCAACATGCGCTTCGACATCCCTGGTCACCCACCATGCAAACTTAACTTCGCCAGCATCCGGGTCAGACGATTGGCCTTCGGACGTCTCTACAACGAATAGAGCGGATGATGCCGAGAACAACCGCTGAGCCACCGTCAATGTCTGCGGCATCTGCCGGAACTGATTTCGCGAGAAAGCCTCCATGTCGAATGGGTCGCGCGCGACAGCGATCGATTTCCCATAGTCCTCGTGGTCAACCAATTCCTGCTGAGACAGCGCTTCCGTCTCCCTGAACTGAAACCCGTTTTCTGCCGCCCAGGTGGCGGCATTCTCTGCGAGACGTTTCCCGAGCTCTGCTTCCTGAGCCTTCTGACGCGCTTCGAAACTCTCGGTGTCATCGACCGCCTCGCTTGTGTCACTCGCACTGGTTGTCGCCTGAATCTCCGTTCTGAGCGTTCGTCGAAGCTGGCCAATCTTGTCAACCGCCTGCTTAACCCGCTCATCGACGAGTTCACGGGTCCGCTCTTCTTTGACCAGCTTCAGCAGTTCGTCGCGAACGTCTTCGAAGGGCTCGTACTCGACTTTGGGAGTCTCCGGTTTGTCGGTCGATTCTGGTTTGTCGGTGGGTTTGTCTGTTCCCTCTGGAGTTTCTGCCGCAGGTGTATCGGCAGGCGCTGGAGATTCAGGCTTATCTGTCGGCTCGCTAGCTGGCTTGTCCGGTGCAGCGGCCGGTGTCTCGGCTGGCTTGTCAGGAGTTTTCGGCTCACCCGGTTTCGCCACTGGTGGCTTTTCGCTGTCCGCCGGTGTTGGGGGTTCGGTTGCTGCTTTGGCTTCGGTATCAGCCGGTGGATCTGCAGGCTTCGCGGTTTCAGCGGCCGGTTCATCCTGGCAGGAGTTTTCGTCGTCAGATTTCGGCGGCGGTGTCTCAGATTCTGCAGGTGAATCGGATTTGGGTTCGGGCTTGTCCGTGGTGGGCGGAGACGCTGGAACATCCCCAGTCGGTGTCTTTGTTTCAGGCGCGGGCTTCGCGGGGCTGTCCGGAGTTGCCGGAGCATCACCTTCCGGTTTCGGGTTCGGATCGTCAGCCGGCTTCTCCGGTTTGGAGCCGTCCTCAGGCTTTTCTGGCGCGGGTGTTTTGTCACCGTCCGTTGGCGGCGCAGTACCCGGCTCGGGAGCTTCCGGGGTGTCTTCATCCGGTTTGCCCAATTCCGGTAAGTCGAGATCCGGTAGAGCGGGTGATTTCTTATAGAAGCTTTCCTTGCGTTCTTCGTAGCGGGCCTTGAGATCGGCGTCTGAGATCTCACCAACGGCCGCTTCCAGTTTCTTCATGTCCGGTTCGAGCCATGCGATCGCGCGACGTTGCGGCTGCAGGAAGCCGGGATCCTGTCCCATCGGATACAGCTCACCGAATTGCTCGAACAAAGCCCGCAGCGAGGTGTCCGAAGGCTGTGCCACGGCGTCCGTGAAGGCTTCGACCGGAATGGCGGTCGTATCGACGGACTGGCGGACATTGACTTTGCGGAAGTCCTGCCAGTACTGCTCGGGCAGATGAACGACCACTGGGTTGATCACGCGGTACGCCGCCTGAGCCCGCAACTCTTCACGCAGCAGATCGAACAACTGGACCTGACCCAGCCCAAGCTGGCCGCGGATTCGACGAAACGCCTGCTCGGACAGTTTCTGTTCCGAAACCTCGATGACGAAGTCATTAATGAAACTGTTGCCGATCGAAATGCCCAGACGATCCGCTTCGTGCAGCAGCAGTTGTCTCGCCACAATCTCCTGCGTCGAGTTGCCGCCGAACATGTACTGCTGCAGCAGGAACCCGAACGCGTTTTCTCGCTCGTTAAAAGCCTGTCGCACGAAGCTGTTCGCCATTTCACGATCCTGTTTCAACTCAAACAGTTCGCGTTCGGAAATCGTCCCAATGCTCGTTGGGATTCCGCGATCAGCCGGCGCGGTCAGAATCGGAAGTGCTCCGATGACGGCACCCAGAACGGCTCCGGTCAGAATTTGAGTCCCGTCCGCTTTCCCCTTCTTGCCCTCACCCCAAATCCAGAAGGCACCGGCGCCCATGGCGGCGAACAGGAATGGCATGACCCGCGTACTGTCCATGCGAGACACCTGGTCAAGCAGGATGAACGCGAACATGGCCAGGCCCGTGAGGATGACCGTGAGAATTTTCTGGTGACGGCGAAACAGGGCAAATGGAGAAGCCATAATCAGTCTCAAATGTGGTACAGGCAGGGATGAATCAGCCATCCGCCGCAGTTGGCAAATCAGTTCAAAACACGCCCGATCAGAATGGTGATTTGAATGCGAGTCTTGACAGAGTTGGAAAGCCTCGGATATCGAACGCGCCTTGAGCGGTTGTTTTCCGGCTTCCCGAGAAGCAATCAGACAACGACCGGGCCGAGATTTTAGCCGGGGTCCGATTCGACACAAGGCCGCCCTCCGACAGGGACTTGCGTCGTTCCGGCGGGACATTTTGATGTGGCGGACGTAGGGCCTTTCCGGTCCTCACTGTTGTGGGTTCGAACGACTGTGCCCCGCAACGAGGACAGGAAACAATGTCGACAGACAGTCTTTCCGCGTCTATTTAACTCTCGAAAATCGGTAGCGTTAGACCGTTAACGTTAAACAGGAAGGACATATCGCGTGCCCAGGTACAAGGCCCTTGTCATTGTCGAATCTCCCGCCAAGGCCCGCAAAATCAGCGGCTTTCTGGGGAAGGACTACAAGGTCCTTGCGAGCATGGGCCACGTCCGCGATCTGCCGGCCAAAGCCGCCGAGGTGCCCAAAGCGGTCAAAAAGGAGCCGTGGTCGACGCTCGCCATCAACGTCGATAGTGAATTCGAACCGCTCTACATCATCCCTGAGGGCAAGAAGAAAACAGTCAGTGACTTGAAGGCGGCATTGAAGGATTCCGATTCTTTGATCCTCGCGACGGATGAAGACCGCGAAGGCGAAAGTATCGGCTGGCACCTGGTCGATCTGCTCAAGCCGAAAGTCCCCGTCAGTCGCATGGTTTTCGCCGAGATCACGAAAACGGCAATCCTCGCCGCGCTGGAGAACACTCGGGAACTGGATGAGAACCTGGTGCAGGCGCAGGAGACTCGTCGCGTACTCGATCGATTGTTCGGCTACACGCTCAGCCCGCTGCTGTGGAAAAAAGTTGCCCGAGGTTTGTCCGCCGGGCGTGTGCAGTCGGTCGCAGTGCGCGTACTCGTGCAGCGCGAGATTGAGCGGTCGAAGTTCCACAGCGGAACCTACTGGGATTTGAAGGCGCAGCTTGCGTCTCCCCAGGGCGGCAGCTTTGAAGCGGCGTTGATGACAGTCGCCGGCAAGCGCGTCGCGTCCGGCAAGGACTTCGATGAGAACACCGGCAACCTGAAGCCCACCGCCGATGTCGTGCTGCTCAATGAAGCCGCGGCCACGGAGTTGCGCGAACGCATCAGCCAGATTGACTGGTCCGTCGCGTCGGTGGAATCGCGGCAGCAGACGCGGCGTCCGTATCCACCGTTCACAACCAGTACTCTGCAGCAGGAATCAAACCGCAAGCTGAGCATGTCGGCCCGACAGACCATGCAGGTCGCTCAACGCCTGTATGAAGAAGGTCACATTACTTACATGCGTACCGACAGCGTCAGCCTGTCAGGTGAAGCGATCGGCGCGGCACGCGGGAACGTCGAGGATCGATACGGCAAAGAGTATCTCAGCGAGAAACCTCGTAACTTCACGACAAAGTCCAAGGGTGCTCAGGAGGCTCACGAGGCCATTCGTCCCGCCGGCACTGCCATGAAGACCGGTGACGAACTGGGATTGTCCGGCCAGGAGAAGCGTCTGTACGACCTGATCTGGAAACGTACGATGGCCACTCAGATGGCCGACGCCAAACTGCAGTTTCAAACCGTGACCATCCAGGTCGGCGACGCGGAATTTCGTGCGACCGGCCGGCACGTCGAATTCCCCGGCTTCTTTCGGGTCTACGTCGAAGGTGTCGATGATCCGGAAGCCGCACTCGATGACAAGGAAGACGCGCTTCCGCCGTTGTCCGAATCGGACGCACTGAAGCTGGATGAACTGGCATCGCTGAGCCACGAAACCAAACCACCGGCGCGGTATACGGAAGCCACGCTGGTACGGAAGCTCGAGTCCGAAGGCATCGGCCGACCGAGTACTTACGCAAGTATTATCGGCACGATTCAGGATCGCGGATACGTGCAGAAGCAGGGCAGCCAGCTCGTACCGACCTTTACCGCAATGGCCGTCACCAGGCTGCTCGAAGAGCACTTCACGAAGCTGGTCGATTATCGCTTTACCGCACAGATGGAAGAGCAGCTCGATGAAGTCGCAGAGGGCAAGGCAGAACGGTTGCCGTACCTGCGCGCTTTCTATAGCGGTGAAGACGGTCTTGATAACCAGGTCAAGACGCACGAAGAGCAGATCGATCCGCGCAAGGCCTGCACGTTGAAGCTCGACGGAGTCACCGCGGATGTACGTGTCGGTCGCTACGGACCGTACATCCAGCAGGATGACAACGGAGAAACGATCAGTGTGTCTCTGCCGAACGAAATCGCTCCGGCCGACGTCACGGACAAACTGACTCTGGAACTGATCGAACGCAAGAAGCTGGGCCCTGTGTCGCTGGGCATGCATCCGGAAGAAGGACAGGCGATCTATGTGAAGGAAGGCCCGTTCGGCTCCTACCTGCAACTGGGCGAGAACCCGAAAGATGAAGACGCGCCCAAGCCGAAGCGAGTTGGCATCCCCAAGACGATCAAACCCGAAGACGTCACGCTCGACATGGCTCTGAAGTACCTGTCACTCCCACGCCGACTGGGGCACCACCCGGAAACGACGAAAGTGGTCAACGCCGGGATGGGACGTTTCGGGCCGTATGTGCTGCACAACAAGATCTACAAGTCGCTGGGCAAAGAACAGGACGTCCTGACGATCGAACTGGACGAAGCCGTCGAGCTGCTGAAGACCGCAAAACCACGCGGTCCGACTCCGCCATTGAAAGAACTTGGCAAGCACCCGGAAGACGGCGAGACGATCGGCGTCTACGAAGGCCGCTACGGGATGTACGTGAAGCACGGCAAGATCAACGCGACGATCCCGAAAGAGCGAGAAGTCGATACGGTGACTTTGGAAGAAGCCCTCGACTGGATCGCCATCAAAGCCGCGAAAGGCGGAGGCGGCCGCAAGAAAGCCGCAAAAAAGAAGAAGAGTGCAAAGAAGAAAACGGGCAAGAAGAAAGCTTCAAAGAAAAAAGCCGCGAAGAAGAAGGCGGAGTGACCGTCCCGTTGACTGGATGGGAATCACCTTCGCAGTGCCTGTCCAGAAACAAACCCGTGAAGTAAGCCCTGCCTGAGCCGTAGCCCGATTTCTCCGAAATCGGGACCAGACGACATCGCAACCTGCCGGCACATCGACCGCCGCTCAGTCTTCCCAGGTCCAAGGCAGCGGATTTCGGAGAAATCCGCCTACAGCTCCTCCACCCCGGTCACGATCACACAAAGCAAGGGTCGGACCACTAATGATTCTCCTGGAGCGGCTCTTCTGAAACCAGAAGTCCGCTGGCTCAATAGACCCACGAGTATCCGAGCCGTGCGGTGAAGCCGGTGCCGAAGACTCCGGAGCCGTGGACGAGGTATGCCTTGTCTGTGATGTTCTCCAGACTCAGGCTGGCACGGTGCTGCTGCATGTCGCCGAACGTGTGTCCGGCGCGGGCATTGAGTGTCGCGTATCCTGGCGTGCCGCCGATCGGAATTCGCTCGTCAGTGATGTCACGGACGCCATCAAGACGATCCTGTCGGCGCACCATCCAGGTGTAGACCGCTAACCAGCTTGCTGCGTCTGGAGCACGCCAGCGCAGGCCGAGTATGCCCTGTGTCGGCGGAATGCGGCTGAGCGGTGAACCGGTCACGTCGTTGCGTCCGTACGTGTACCAGAAGTTGCCGTACACTGCCCAGCCGTCGTTCAGCAGGTACTCGCCGTCGAGTTCGACACCCTGCACGGACGAGTCCTGATTCGCCGAGGCAAACGTATTCGGAGCCGCCGTGATTGACACGATATTGTCTTCGATGTCGAGCCAGTACACGAAGGCCTGGGTCCTGAGTCGCTCGGCATTTGCTTTGATCCCGACCTCGTAGTTGATTGATCGCTCCGGAGTCAGACCCAGACTGGGAACGCTCTGACCCGACTGCAGCACATTCGGGTTGTTGGCCATCAGGTCGTCGAGATTCGGTGCCCGGAATCCTTCCGAAATGGAGCCGACCAGGTGCAGGCACGGATTCAGCTCGTACACAAGTCCGACCTGCGAGACCCAGTCCTGATAGTTCGGGTTGATGGAAACGGGTGCGCCGCCGATCAGCGGAGTTCCGGCCGTCTCGATGTTTTCGTAGCGAACGCCGACAGACGCATCGAGTCGTTCCGTAAGCGGAACGTCCCAGTTCAGGAACACTCCCAGTCGCGAGTAGTACGCATCGTCGGGAACGATCGGCCCGCTGGCCGTTCCACCGAATGCCGAGTCGACGTCGTCGTGATACAAGTCCACACCGCCCGACAGTTTGCCGAAGTCATCGATGTCCCGGACGGCGACCAGATTGACTCCGACGGATTCGACGTCGGTCTCCTGCGAACGTACCGTCGGGATGCCGCGCGTCTGCGTTTCTCTCTGGCGGTGATACGAGGCCGTCGCTGTGAGAGCATCGATGCCATCGACGACGTTCAGTGCTTCATACCGCACATAGGTCAGATCGCGCTGCTGCGGATCGAAAAAGCGGGCTCCGCCGAACGAGTTGCTGCCATTGCGGTCGCCGGGAAAACCGGGGAAGCGGTCGCTGCGCGGCACGTCCGACTGCTCAAAGTGCTGCAGAGCGACGGTCAGCATCTGTTCGTCGGACAGCAGGTAGCGGAACTTGACGTCGCCGGAGTACTGCGAGTAGCTCGTGCCCGGCTGACGTCCGAAGTCGAAGCCGGTGTCGAGATCATTGACGTTCGCATAGCTGCCCCCGCCAAACATCCCACCCTGGCCGAGCCAGCCCTCGACGTTCATGCGGCTGTAGGACGAGGAATCCGACGTATTAAATGTCTCGTGGAATTCCGTGCTGAAGTAGTCACTGTGACTCCGCCCGTAATGGGTATCCGGGCCGCGTGTGACGAGATTGATGACTCCACCAATCGCGTCCGACCCCCACAGTACGGAACCCTGCCCGCGAACGACTTCGATGTGATCGATCATGCCGGGATCGACCGTGTTGAAGTACTGATTTGGCCCACGTCGAAAAAATGAGTTATTGAGCCGAATACCGTCGACCAGAATCAACACCTGCTGCCCGGTCAATCCGCGGACAAACGGCGACGCCTGGCCAGCGGCTGTCCGCTGCATCATGACTCCGACTTCGTTCTGCAGCGCGTGGAACATGTCCGGCGCCTGCTCCTCCACAAGTTGCTGCCGAGTCGTAATTGATGCGGCGGTCGCAAAATCGAATAGCGAGGTCCGGTTTCGCAGGGCTCCCGTACTTTGACCGAACTGTCCATTGGTCTGGCCAAACTGCAACTGCGAGAGGCTGGGACTTCCCGCTGCCGAAAACGCCGGTTGAGCGGCAGTGACCGTGACTTCCGGAAGCGTGGCATTCGGGGGCGTGACCTGCACTTCGGGCAAGGTTGGCTCCGAGCCCTGCTCATCCTGCGCGGCGCATAGCGTGCAGACGATGCAAGACAGCACAGCTGTGAGCAGACGACAGGAAACTCTGTGCGACATCCTTGTCAGCTCCGGTGGCGCGACGGCGAATCCCGGTCAGGGCGAATGGCTGGATCGCTCTCCCAGTTACTGTTCCGAGCCTTTCAATTCATCGGATGAACTCGGTCGTTGTCTTTGTTCCAGCTTAATTAACCCGCAAAGTCTGCCTGATCAGAGAGGCTGCCGATCACTGGCCCAGTTTCGGGGACGCGGACCTATCCGTCCGAGTTGTGTGCCGATTCACTGGCCTGACGTACGAGATCGAGGGCGGCGTTGACGAGGTCACCCGTCTGGGATGAGCCCGAGTCATCGTTGGGCAACGATTGCAAACAGCTCGACAGAAACAACGCGGCGCCCGCCAGCAACTCTGGCGACGAGCAGTCTTCGAGGAGCGCCGCAGCCAGGTCCGAGTCATCTGCTGGATGTTCGAGATCGTCGCTGGTCGCCGAGACAAAGTCGTCGCTGACCGTCGAATCTGGTGCAGGTGCTGTAAGAAAGCTGGAATCCAGTTCCGCGGAATTCCGCTGGTTGCGTCGTTCTTCGATGGCAGCCAGATCGGCCTGCTCTTTTTCGGCGGCTTCCCGACGGGCTTTGCGAACACCGCCGTTGAGCGTGTTGCGTATGGCTGTGAACGCCTTCGAGTCCCTGAGGTGGTTAAAGCGTCGCGTGAGCTTCTTGAAGTCGGCGTTGAATAGTCGCGGAAGCACGACGGGAAGAAGCATGAATCGCCTCATCGTCTGGTACGGCATCTCCGTCTGCTCTTCAACGATGTGAGCCAGCATTGCGGCTGATCGCGCCAGCAGGAACAGGCCAGTGCCGTGTTCGGGTAGCAGCCCCAGATGCAGCAGAATTGCTCCCGTGATGCCATCGACGTTAGGTGGCACGCCTTTCGTTTCCTGCAGACAGCGACTGACTCCATCGAACACGTCAAAGAATGGCCCTGCCGCGTTCAGTTCGCACACTGCTCGGCGAAGATGCACCGGGCGGGGATCGCGGCGAAGCAACGGGTGTCCGAATCCGCCGATTGTCTCACCACGCTGCAGCCGGGCCTGTGCATTTTCGTAAGCGAATTGTTCCAGGTCTCCGGCGGTCGACGTCTCGCGGTCCGAGGCTCGGAATTCGTCTGCGATCACCGTGTAGAGCTTCATCGCCTGCTCGACGGCCCCCACGTGATACGGGCCACTGGCGAGATATCCTGCCGCCATGGCCTGAGCCGTTGTGACGCCGGTTCCGGCAACCAGCCGAGGGACCAGCGTGGTCGGTGGAAGCAGTCCGAATCCGCCGTGGAACGCCACCAGCACCAGATCGAACAGTTTCCGCTCCTGATCGGTTGGCTCGCGACCCTGCAGAATGTGGAACAGGGCTTCTGTGTACGTGAGTCGGCCGATCAACCCGTTGAGGTTTATTGACCTCACATTGAGTTGTTCTGCGTTCAAGTGGACGCCGTCAATTTCGGTGCCCAGGTAGAAATCGGGATGTCGCTGGGACATGAAACTGTGACCGGATGTCTGAAAAGTTGTTGACGTAATTCCTGAAAGCGATGAGCCTTAGGTCTGTCGATCGGGGCCGCCGAGGCTGTCATTGCGACCTCGACCGAGGCTGACTCGACATTCCGGTCCTGCCGCAGGGGCAAGTGGAACGACTTTAGCACCGGTCTCCGAACTGTCAATTTGCCGGATTATCCGGCTACATCAGCCGATATGAGTCGTTGGAGTCCAGACTTGGGTCTGCCGGGCAGCCTGAGGCCGTATTCCGACATCCGGTACCAAATTTCAGGCAGCCTGGACTTCAGGAGTCTTGTCCAGGACGGAGTGCTTTCATGCATGACAACTCAGCCACATCCGTCGCTGATCCCGGCGTCCGGTCAAAGTCAGATGATGTCGTGCCATCCGCAGCCACGCGACCCGGCCGGCTTCCGGTGATGACGCCGGCCGAATGGCGGCGGCGACTTCTGCACATCCTGCCGGGCTTCCTGCCACTGTTGCTGTGGTACATCCCACACCACGATCCGCTGTCGTGGGATTGTCGCCTGTGGCTGGCACTTATAATCGGGTCAATCGGCGTGGGCACAGCGCTCAAGTACCAGCAGATCGCCCGCCGCGGAGAAACCATGAATGCGGCCTGCATCCTTGGCTACGCAGTGCCGGTGTTCCTGCTTTTGATGCTGATGCCTGCACATGCAGAACTCGGTTTGACGGTATTGGCTGTGCTCGCCATCGGCGACGGCTCGGCCACCCTGGGCGGCATGATTCTGCAGGGGCCGCGTCTGCCGTGGAACCGCGACAAGTCCTGGTCCGGCCTGCTCTGCTTCCTTGTGCTGGGGTCCGTCTGGTCGTCGCTGATCTACTGGGGTGAGATACGTCCGGTTGTCCCGTTCTCAGTGGCATTTGTGTGTGCTGGTACGGCCACGCTGGTCGCCGGCATCTGTGAATCGCTGGACTCGCGGATCAATGACAACGTTCGCGTCGGAGTCGCTGCATCCGTTGTCGTGGTCGCCATGCACTGGCTGATGGTCGGGTTTTAGGTCCAGATTGACCCGGCTCGAAATCACTCGACCTTCGTTGCCATGTCCGCATTGCGGGACGCAGGACATCCGCCCTATGGGGTTGGGGTGTGACCGGCGAGGTAGCCACCCGATCGTTCCGAGTCGCTGCGGTCGGCGCACAAAAAAGTCGCCGTCACCGTTCAGAGGGGGATGAACGATGACGGCGATCGCGGGAACATGACTCGTGAAACTGTCGACTCAGAGTGGTGTCAATCAAGTAGGTAAATCAGACTGATGGGCGTGTCGTTGCGATCGGACCGGACGGCTGGGGAGTCAATCAGAGGAGGGAGAGTTGTCCAGTCTTGTAACCGCTTTGTCTCACGTGCCATGTGGGCAGAGAGATGTATCGGCAACTGGTTTGAGAAAAATCACGGGTTCCGTCCGATCCGCGCTTAGCGCGGTTGTGCTTCGCCGCGCGTCTGCATTCGCGGCAGCAACTGTGAGGGTTCTCTGGCCAGGGCGTCTGCTGCCATGAACAGCCGCGACCCCGACGGCGAACGACGTACCATTCTGATTCTGTCGGCCGTGCTGTTTGTCGTCAGTTGCGGGATTTCCGCAGCTGGTCTGATGCTGACTGGTTGTCCGACTGATTTCCTCAGTCCACCAACACTCATCACGCTGCCTGCCGGTCTGATCCTGACGGTTCCCATGCTTGTCGGGCTGTACGTCGTCCGATTTTCACGCTGGCAGTGGCTGCACGATTTGTGGCAGACACCATGCCACCTGATCGGCCCCGCAATCTCACGCGCCACGATGGTAGAGCTGGTGATGATTGCAGCCATGGCAGGCGTTGGAGAGGAGTTGCTGTTCCGCGGGTTCCTCCAGAGCTGGCTGATCGAGCATGGTGAAATCGTCGGACTGATTATGCCCAATCTGCTCTTCGGGCTGATGCATTGGATCTCGCCGGTTTATGCGGCTGCTACGTTTCTGGTCGGTCTGTATTTCAGTTGCCTGCTGTGGTTCGTTCCGGATGTTGATGTCTGGTCTCTGATGCTCGCACACGGACTGTACGATCTGATCGCGCTGATTGTGCTGCGAGCTGAAGCCAGGTGGCCGGGTGATGAATTGTGACGACCCGCATTTGCGGCCCGACGTTCATCCTTGATCGTTCCGAATTCACCCCTCCAGATCCTCGCTCCTGCCACCTCGGCCAGGAGCCCCGCCCGGCGGCTCGTGGCAGTCGTTTCTTGTTGACTGTCGAAAGAGACGCCCGGTACGATCACGGCAGTTATGCCCTGACGATCTCCGTCGTCTCCCGGATTTCGCGTCTTTCCCGCGGGCCTTTGCCGTTTCGGTCTTACCACACTTCACATCGAGGAGGGCGAGCCATGCGTCGTCGCCGCCGAGGATTCACGCTGATCGAGCTTCTGGTCGTAATCACGATTATTGCCATTCTGGTAGCGATTCTGCTGCCGGCCGTGCAGCAGGCGCGAGAAGCCGCCCGTCGCGGTCAGTGCCAGAATAACCTCAAACAAATCGGTCTGGCTCTACATAACTACGAGTCGGCACACGGTCTGTTTCCGCCTGGGATGATTTCGTCGCTGTTCTCAACGGCAGGCGGTGTGCGGACGTCCGACGCAACCGAGCCGACCAATATCAATGGTCTGGGGCTTCACGGGACCAGTTGGATGGTGCACATCCTGCCCTATCTTGACCAGGGGACACTGTTTGATCTGTACGATTTCTCGCTCAACGTGCAGAACAATGGCGACGTCGTTAAGAACATTCTGACGCCGGTTCAGAAGGACATCGAAGGCTTCTACTGCCCCTCCCGTCGAAGCAACATGAAACCCACTTTCTATCAGTTTGTACGACGGATCGACCAGACGTTCACCAAGGGTGGAAACGACTATTCCGGGTGTGCGGGTTCCGGCACGGTGTTCGACGACACGACGCGGTCGACGTTTTATCTCACCCCCCCTCAGGCTGGGAATCTGACCCTGGCTCTCGATCGAATTCCGCAGAGGAATTACGTCGGAGTTTTTCATGTGAACAGCGCCACTCGCATGAATGACATCTCGGACGGGACGAGCAACGTGATCATGGCGGGTGAGAATGCCCGTCTCAGCTCCGACATCTCCGTCCTCCTGCAGAGTCAGGACGGGTGGGCATGGGGGGGGCCCGCGACGTTGTTCTCAACACGGCTTGGTATCAACAAGACCACGTCCATCATTCAGGGATCGTATGAAGCTCCCGGCAGTGACCACAGAGGACTTGCCCAGTTCGTGCTGGCCGATGGCCATGTGAAGGCCATCAGCGTTAACACCAACAGCATCATTCTGGGATATCTTGGAGCAATGGCCGACGGTGTTCCCGTGCCAAAATATGCTGAATAGACAATTGACGAACGTGCGTGCGAGACGCGTTCGTGAACGCCCCGTTCAGTTTCAAGTACAGAGCCTCGTTTTCCAGCATCGAGCAAGACCATCTGCCTGTGTCCGAGCGACAAGTCTTCTCGCCCGGCAGGCGGCAACCGCTGTCGGGATCCGCAGATGATCAAGTACAAGTGCGACAAGTGCGGCTCGACCCTGACGATCAAGGACGAACTGGCTGGCACGGCAGGCAAGTGTCCGAAGTGCAAGACAAAGTTTCGTGTTCCGGAGCCGGCCGCCGCTGGCAGCCCGGGCAAATCGCCGCCACGCACGAAGGGTAAAGCCAGGTCGGACGAGAACCAGAAAGATCTGACCGAAGAGGACATGATCTTCGGTGAGGACTTCTTCAACTCGGAGGAAGCCCCCAAACGTCCTCGTCATACGCTGCCAGTCCCGGGGGATGATGAGTCTTCGAAGCCGAAGAAAAAGAAGCAGCCATTCGGAGCGGCGAATCCCACGGGAGACAATTCCGCGAACATCGCCAGTGAGCTGCTCTCCAAGACCGGCAAGAAGAACCGCCCCAGCGATGTTGAAGTCGAGGAAGAAGTAGCAGGTGGCTACGACTTTTCTGCGATTACTTATCTCATCCTGTGGCGCGTGATACCGGTCGTCGTGGCATTTTGCGTGCTGGTACCAGCATTCTACTGGGTTTTTGCGGACATGATCCGCAGTACAGTCGAGATTCCTCCGCTGGTCGAGATTCACGGAGTGCTGTCGATCGACGGCTCTCCACTACCGAATGCCGAAATACTCTTTATCCCGGCGCTGGACGAAGACGTTCCAGCCTCCGGGGGCCTTTCGCGAGCGCTGACCGGTCCAGATGGCTCCTTCGTTGCCTATTACACGGCCGACGTGCCGGGCGTCGTGCTCGGAAAAAACATCGTTCGCATCCGGGCGCCCGGTCGTCTGTTTCAGCACGAGATAACCGTCGCCGAGGGCGACACTGAGAAGAACATTGCGCTCTCTTCATCCAAATGATGTGTGTTCCAACGTCCGCTGTCCGAGTGGCGGCCGCGCGTATCGTCCAGGCACGGGGTCAGGTACTACTTTGGGCGGTTTTCTCGCCCTTGGTCTGGCGTGTGTCGTACTCATCTCCGGCTGCGGAGATTCCGAGCCCCAGGCTGTCGAACTGACCGAAGACCAGCTCGAAGAAGCCGAGCGTGGCGCGGTCGAGCGTCTGAAGGAACTCGGCTGCAAAGTGGAATTTGCCGAGGACCCATGGCTGAAGACATCCGGAATCATGGTGTGGCTCTATCCGGAACACATCACCGAGACAGGCGGCATCCGCGAAGAACTGTTCGTTGAGTTTCGCTATCTCAGACGACTGTTCCTGCTTGTCGACTCAACACCCGTCAGAGCAGCAGGACTGGGACAGCTTCGCGCGCTGGGCAACGTACTGCTGCTCAGTGCAAGGAACACGGTGACTGGGGAGAAAGGGCTCGAGAAAATCGAAGGCATCGTGAGCCTGCGGCTGCTGCGGCTGAATCGCACGCGAATCACCGACGACAGCCTGCGGCACATCGAACGGCTGCCGGAGCTGATCATGCTGTACCTCAGTCGTACGAACGTGACCGATGGAGCGGTTGAGCGAATCGTCAAGCTCAGGAAGTTGACGTCGCTGCAGCTTTCGCACACACGCGTCACTGACCGAGGCGTGGCACGGCTGAGCGAACTGCCCCGACTCACACATCTCGGGCTCGACGGAACTGAGGTGAGTGACGATGCAGTTCCACACCTGCTGAAGCTCAAATCCCTTGAGTATCTCAATCTGTCCGAGACAGGCATTACGAGTGACGGACTGAAGAAGCTCGTCGAGGGACTGCCGAAGTGCCACATCCAGAAACTGGAATCCGTGTAGCACTCGGACTCTCCAGCCCACCAGCCTGAGCATAGGCTGTTTCTCGTGCCCACGGTCCATACACTACGCCCCGACGGAAGCGCTCCGCTGCTAACGAGGGGACCGGACTGTGACACAACTCGCCGACGCCATCAGTCGCATCTGCACGGCCCGACAATACACCGAAGATCTGCTGGCGAATGTCGAAGATGACGACTGGTTTCGTCTGCCTGCGGGCGGTGTTTCACACGTTGCCTGGCAGGCCGGACACCTGGCTGTGTGTGAATACGGACTCGCGATGAAACGCGTCCGCGGCGTGCTGCCCGAAGACGAACATCTCCTCACGGCAGAACATTTTCAGTTGTTCGGGAAAGGCTCCGTTCCGAGTGAGGATGCATCTCTGTATCCGTCGGTCGCCGAGATTCGTGAGCTGCTGACACGGGTTCATACAGCGGCACTCAGCGAGCTGGAATCTCTGGATGCCGCCGCCGCCAACGAGGCGGTCGCCAATCCGCCGCACCGAATGTTCAACACGAAGCTGGGGGCGTTGAACTGGTGCGCGTCGCATGAATTCATCCATGCCGGACAGATTGGTTTGCTGCGCCGGCAGCTCGGAAACAACTGGCTGCGCTGATTTACACAGTGGGAGGATTGCGTGTCAGATCAGGCAGTACCAGAGAACCCGCGCATTGCCCGCGTCGTGCTTGCCAGTTTCATTGGCACGACCATCGAGTGGTACGACTTCTTTATTTACGGAACGGCCGCGGCGCTCGTATTTCCGACACTGTTCTTTCCGTCAGAAAACGACTTCGTCGCTCGTATGTCCGCGTATGCGTCGTTCGCCATTGGGTTCTTCATGCGGCCTCTGGGCGGAATCATCTTCGGGCATTTTGGTGACCGCGTCGGTCGCAAAGCCATGCTGGTCACCACGCTGATGATCATGGGCCTGGCGACGTTTCTGATTGGGGTTCTACCCACGTACGAATCGATCGGCATCGCCGCTCCGATTCTGCTGATCCTGCTCCGGCTGGTGCAGGGGCTGGGTGTTGGCGGCGAGTGGGGCGGGGCCGTGCTGATGGCGGTCGAACATGGACACAGCGGACGACGCGGCCTGTATGGAAGTTGTGTGCAAATGGGCGTTCCCGTCGGGCTGCTCCTCGCCACGGCAGTGTTCTATGCGTTCTCGTCACTGCCACAGGAACAGTTTCTGTCGTGGGGCTGGCGCATGCCGTTTCTGTTCGGGATCCTGCTGCTGGCCGTCGGGCTGTTTATCCGGTTTCAGGTGTTTGAGAGCCCGTTGTTCTCTCAGGTCCAGAAGACGAAAGGCGTCAGTCGCCTGCCGATTCTGGAAGTCTTTCGACACTACCGCCGCAGTGTGGCTCTGGCGATGGGAGCGAGGTTTGCCGAGAACGCGTGCTTCTACATCTTCACCGTTTTCGTCCTATCGTACGCCACCGAGCACCTTGATCTGGAAAAGTCGATCATCCTCAAGGGAGTCTGGATTGCCGCGGCGATTCAAACGCTGGTGATTCCACTGTCCGGAATGCTGTCGGACCGCATCGGTCGGCGACCGGTGTATCTGGCCGGCGCGATCTATGTCGGGCTGTTCGCCTTCCCGTTTTTCTGGCTGATCGAGACAAAGAGCACGGAACTGATCTGGCTGGCAATCGCGCTGGCACTGATCGGTCACGCTCTGATGTATGGTCCGCAGGCCGCATTCTTTTCCGAACTGTTTGGAACACGCGTGCGATACAGCGGTGCGTCCGTTGGTTACCAGCTCGCCTCACCGCTGGCCGGTGGCATCGCTCCGATGATCGCGACAGCGTTGCTTGAGTGGTCCCATGGAGCAACCTGGCCAGTGTCTGTTTATCTGATCGTAACGGCCCTCATCACACTGGTGTCGATCCTGCTGGCGACGGAGACGGCGCATTCCGACCTGGTCGACGATTAATCATGACGCTTCCCGAACACGCGATCTGTTCGCTGATGCTGGCTCAACTGGGAGTACGTCAGCAATACGGGACGCGCGGCGTAGCCGTGGTGACGATCGCCGGAATCGCACCCGATCTGGACGCTGCCACGAAGCTGTTTGGCGATGAGCACTTCTGGAACCTGCACCACGCGCTGGGACACAGTCTGCTGTCGATCACGGTGATTGCCGGTGTGTGCGCGGGAGTGGGTCGATTCGGGTTCAGCATGCAGCCTGCGGTGAAACTGTTCGCCTGGTGCTTCGCTGCGGCATTCGTCCACTGCCTGACCGACGCTCTTTACTGGTGGGGCGTCGAGCCGTTCTGGCCGGCGTCGCGCTATGAGGTGTGCTTCAACCTGCTGGAGTATCTGGACCTGGTCGTGCTGGCGATCTGGTTGACCGGTGCCGGCTGGCTGTTCCGTAAGGCGTCGAATTCGACGCGCGTGGCGTCTGTGACGTTGGCCTGCTTTTCCGTGTACGTTGTGATCCGTGCCGTGCTGCCAGTTCCGACCGGAGTCTTCAAGCTGTTGACCGGGGGCTGGATTTACGCCGCCCCACAGGGAACACCGGTGCTTGACTGGTGGTGATCGAAGCGAGAAGTAGGCCGGAACAAGCTCTGCGCAGTTCCGGCAGCGATGGAACGACCACGCCGGAACTGCGCAGAGCTTGTTCCGGCCTACGCGAGCTGTCGCCGAATTGTGAAAGGGACTGGATGCGACGCACTGCCGAGCGATGAAACTCACCTCGTGATTGTAAGCGCAGAGTTGATGATCTTCGCGTTGTCGGACGAACGGACGACGACCGCGACACGTTCCACGCTAAAACAACCCTTGACGACGACGTCGGCGAGCGCCGCTGCGAACGACTCAATCGACAGCGGACCGTATCCAGTAGCCAAAGTCGGCATGGCGACGGTCAGAGCATTCAATGTACCCGCTAGATCGAAAGCGGATGTAAGCGTCTCACGTACGAGTTCAATCGAGGAATCGTAAAACGGATCGATCGCGACAGCGTGAATGATGTGAGCGAATGAGAGCGAACCAGCAGACGTGCAAACAACCGTTCCAGCAGGGACCGCTGGCTTGCCAATTGTCGTGAGATAGTCGCGAAGCTCAGACTGGATCGAACTACCGCATCGAGCAAGCACGGCGCCGTTTACACCACCCGACATGTTGAGCCACGGATTGGCTGTGCAAATCAGCGCATCTGCGACGTGATCGAGCACATCGCCAATGTGCACTTCTACCTCCATATGCGCGTCCTATCACCGGAAGTCGTCAGGCGAAGATTTCGTTCACGACCCGGCCGTGCACGTCGGTCAATCGGAATGGCCGGCCGGCGAATTGATACGTCAATTGCTCGTGGTCGATGCCCATCAAATGCAGGATCGTTGCGTGCAGGTCGTGCATGTGGACCTTGTCCTGCACGGCGTGGTACCCGAATTCGTCGGTCTCGCCGTAAGCGATGCCCGGCTTGACGCCACCGCCAGCCAGCCAGATGCTGAAACCGTTCGGGTTGTGATCGCGACCGTCGCTGCCCTGAGCGAACGGTGTCCGCCCGAATTCGCCGCCCCACCAGACGAGCGTGTCTTCCAGCAGGCCGCGTTCCTTCAGATCGTTCAGCAGCGCGGCGACTGGCTGATCCGTCGCCAGCGCGTGCTGCTCGTGTCGTTTCAGGTTGGAATGCTGATCCCAACGCGGTGTCGCGGCATTGTCCGCGTAGTTGATCTGCACGAATCGTACGCCGGCCTCGGACATCCGCCGGCCCATCAGGCACATGCGGCCGAAATCGTTCGTCGGTCCGTTACCAATGCCGTAGCGCTGCTGCGTCTCTTTGCTTTCGCGGCTCAGATCAAGAATGCCGGGCGCGTGTCTCTGCATGCGGTAGGCAAGCTCGAAGCTCTGTATTGCGGCTTCCAGTTCGTCATCGGGTTCGCTGCCGGATTGTTCGCGGTTGAGTGCCTGCAGGTATTCGAACTGACGCCGCTGAGCGTCGAGCGGCTTGCTGTCGTTCGTAATGTGTCGAATCGAAGCGTTACCAACGGCCACTCCGGCTCGGCCGATCGCCGTACCCTGATGCGACGTGGGCAGAAACGAGTTGGCGTAGTTCCTCGGACCGCCTTTGCTCATCGGCGGATGCAGCGTGACGAATGCCGGCAGATTCTGGTTCTGTGTGCCGAGCCCATAACTGAGCCACGATCCCATGGACGGGCGAATCAGATTGGTTGCCCCGGTGTGTAGAAACAGAGTCGCGGGACCATGCGCGACGCCTTCGGTGTGCATGCTGCGAATGACGCAATAGTCATCGACATGCCGAGCCATGTGCGGGAACAGCTCGGACACTGGACGTCCCGATTCGCCGTGCTGCGAAAACCGCCAGGGAGACTTCTGCACTCGCTCGCTGGTAATTTTGCGGCTGCGGGAATTGAAGAACTCGGCCTTCTTGCCGTCATTTCGGTCGAGTTCAGTTTTCGGATCGTACGTGTCGACCTGGCTTGGTCCTCCCTGCATGAAGATGAAGATCAGCCTTTTCGCGCGAGGGCGATGATGGGCCGGCCGTTCCGCCAGCGTGTTTCGCGGGGCCGCGAGGGACTGTTGAGCATGCAACCCGGCCAGTGCCAGCGATCCGAATCCGCAGGCGACCTGAGACAGCATCTGTCGACGGGAGGGATGTGTCATGGGACTTACCAGTTATGGGACGAGCGGCAGGAGTCGAGCTTCGCGGCTTCGGCGACAAGCGCAGAAGCCAGGCCGTTCTGCCGCGGTCGGTTTGGATTGACGATTGTCGAGTGATGATTTTCGATTTGCGAAGTGTCAGGACTGGCCATCATCTGGATTCTTTTCTCTCGTCGGTTTCACTTCGAACTTCAACACTCATCATTCGACAATCATCAATCAATTCTGCCGACCCGGATTGTGCGGCAACATGTCGATTTGCATCGCTCGCGAAGGAGTCTCACAGCGTCAACGGGCTGCGATCGCCTGGGCGAGAGGACGCAATACCTGGTCGATGACGCATTCCTCGATCAGTTCTTCGGAATGTCTGCGGAGCGCCAGCATTGTATCCTGGAAGGACGTCTCGGGACCAAGACTTCCATATTGCCGGACCGTGAAATACACGCTGATCTGTTCCTCGGGGAAATCGCCACGGCGGACCTGATAGGCGTTGGTTCGAGTCTCGATCATCAGTCTCGCCTGCTGGCGGCAGGAATCTTCCAGTGCAATCGTGATGCAGGGCTCGAAGTTGAGAACGGTCGAGCCTGCAATGTTTGAGAAGACATCAAAGGCCGGGCTGCCGCCCAGAGCCTCGGCCACAAGTTCGTCGTGGTTGCCGCGGTAGGCGAATTCGAAGCCAATCAGATAATCGAGGGCCTCGCAGTCAAGCTGACTGACCGACAGCATGTACGGAATCAGCTCCAGCACCAGTTCGTGCTGTGACATAGCGTCGTCGATCTGAGTCGGGTTCAGACAGGAACTCGAGATGCGGCGAGGTTCAATCGACAGCCAGCGCTGCTGGCCGCCTTCTTTGTCTTCTTCAAGCACGAAGTCGCCGTTCTCTCGCTGAAAGAAGTTCCGCATGCTGGGATAGCTTTTCTGCACACGTTCCAGAAAACCGAGAACGGTCTCGCGACCGCTGGGCAAAGCCATTTCGGTGCTCAGGTTCATGTTGCAGTAAAAGTCGTCCGCAATAGCCGAGTACATTTGCATTGGGGTGTCCGAAATCTACGTTTCAGCCGCAGCGGGGTGCGACGATGGCTGCAAAACACGAGCGGAAGTGCCGCCGGCTGGCACAGGTAAAACGCCATAGTTTAGTGTTCCGCCTGGCGAGATTCGATCGGTCCACCGCCGGCGTTTCTCCGCAACTCAGAGGAATCTGTTCGACACTGGCACGCCATGTCAGAGGTGTGACAGCGTCAGGTACGAGGCCGCGCACCATGCCCACACCATACACACTGGCCGGGTTCCCGACGGGATTGGGTTGGATCGGAGTCCTTGGAGAAGCGGGACAGGTGACGCGAATCCTCATCGGGCAGGACTCGCTGCGGGGAATCCTGCAGGCCGTTCTGGAACGTGAAGAATTGACGCTCGCGGATGTTGAAATCGCCGACTGGTGCCCCGAACTCGAAGATTTGCTCACCAGGTTTGCCGACGGCGAGCCGGTAGAACTGTCCCGTGTGAGGTTGAAGTGGCCCCGTGCCCTGACTCCGTTCCGTCGTCGCGTCGTGGCGGCCACCAGGAAGATTCCGTGGGGGCAGACGATCAGCTACGGAGAACTGGCTCGGCGGAGCGGTTCGCCCGGCGCTGCACGGGCGGTCGGGACGGTCATGTCTTCGAACCGGTTTCCTCTCGTGATCCCGTGCCATCGGGTGGTGTCGGGCGGTGGAGGACTGGGCGGATTCACGGCTCCTCGCGGGACGGATTTGAAAAGACAGCTACTCGCAAATGAATTGGCTGTGCCGGTAATCGCCGATAGTTCATTTGCAACCCGAAAAGCCGGAAGAAAGTGACTCGTCTGTGGCATCGATCGAATTGCTGTTGGCGGAGCTTCCGGGACTGCGAATACCCTCGATACAATTGTTCGCAGTCCTCAGTCGGAACGTCTCTTTGCGGCGCGGCCGCGGGTTAAGCCATGAGTGTCGGTTTTGTCAGACCCAGCGTTTCCGATCTGACGTTCCATCTCTATGAACGCTCGCTGCACCCCGAGCTGTTCGAGATCCGTCGCGAAGAACTTGTCGTGCAGCCGGAGTACACAGCGACGATTCGCATTTGTGATTCCGGACACATGGTCTGTTTCAACACCCGTCACTCCATGCTGACGGAACTGGTCGCGCGTCGCGGGCAGGCATTGCCCGAACGCATGGAACGCTTTCACCGGCGTCTGAAAGGCTGTCGCGACGAGACGATTCAGCTCAGCCCCGAAGTCACGTATCACGTTAGCTATCAGGTGGAGAAGTTGCCGCCGGATGTCTTCCTCACGCTGCACGAGGAGCTGCAACTGGATTGCCAGCGGGCGCCGATCTCCCACAGTTTCGGATCGGCCAATCGCCTTTCGCCGGCCGCACTGAGCTTTATTCAGACAGACGTGTGGCCACACAGCCTGCTGATCCACTCCTTCCACACGTACCCGGAAGACTGTGCGATCGTGAAGACGCAGTCGCTGTTCGAGCTGTAGGGCAAGCGGATGCGGCCGCAGGCAGCGGGCCGACTCGACTACTGCTGCGGTGCAGAACCGATGTCCCATTTCTGAGCCGACGGCGCTAGCCGCGGGTCGCCAGCCAACACGCGATTGCACCCGCGGCTAGCGCCGTCGGCTCACAGATCAGGCCGCCGCGCGTGGGACACCATTTCTGCACCGTAGCACTACTCGTCATCGAAGTCGTCGTACTCTTCATCGTCGTCGAAGCCGGCGTACTCGTCGTCGTCATCTTCATAGGCTTCGTCCAGGTCATCCCCATCGTCGACTGACGCCGCAAGTTCGTCCGCGTCGTAGTCGTCGGGGATGATATCACCAAAGCCCTCGGCTTCTTCCTCGTCGTCGGCTTCGATCGCACCACCTTCGGCATCGCTGTCGCCGTCGCCGTCCTGTTTGCCGGGTGCGGGTTTCGGCCGCGTGTCTTTGTAGAACACCAGGACCATGAACGGAGTCAGCGCGACCAGCACCATGCAGACGGAAATGGTGATCGTCACTCCCAGAAGTACGCCGCCCAGGCGGTCGGCGCGATCCAGAAGGTTCTTGATCATCAGATACAGCGCTCCGCCGGCCGGAACGGCTCCAACCAGCGTGACGAAGAAATAGGCGAGTTTGCTCACGGGAGCCTCAGTGACAGGAGTCGGGAGCTGTCAGGGTGTCCGCTGAAGTTGAAACGGTTCCAAAGGTCCATGCTACGAGTGGTCTGCTGCGTGAAACAAGCAGCAATGCGCGAAATCCGGCATCGTTGGCAGCCACCGACCGCAACACCGCAGTAAGCTGGCTGGCCCTGTCTGTCGTTTCGACTGGACCTGTCAAAGCCGCACAGCCGGGAGATTGCCGAAGTGGCCGTGCGGTGTGATGCTCCCGCAACCGTGCCGCGTCGAAATCGGTGCATCGAACTGAGTGAGTTTCTTCGCTCCGCTGGCTTCAACGTGACGCCTGCGAGCGTACAGACACCTCATATTGTTGATGTGGCTGCGCCGAGCGGACGATTTCGAACTCGGGCCAGTCTGCAAACCTGTCGGCGAACTCCTCAGCTTGCGACGGATCGACGGCACCGGCATGCACGTGCAGCAGAAATCGCAGCCGTAGCGGATCCGCGCGACGGACTTCAAGAGGACCGTCCATACAGATCGAGGCGCCCATCCAGCCGTCCTCACGGACGTGCCAGCGTGACGGATATCCCGGATTTGACGGATGGTCGAACCAGGTAATCCCCTCCGTGACGCCATCCGCCACCGGTCCGCTGTAGTCCATCCAACGGGCCCGCCGGCCGAAAATGACCGGAGTACCGTCGGCAGCCTTCTCGCCAACCAGGCCGTCGCTGTTTGTCAGACGCCCTCCGCCAAAGTGTTCGGCGATACTCTTCGCCACCCGCACGGCCAGAAATCCGAAATTCGTCTGCTGGAACTCGAGCGACTCGGCCCGGGGGATGAACTCGGTCTGAATCTCAAACAGCGTCTCCCCGTCGGGACCCGGGCGGAATACCGCAATTACGATCTGCTCGAGCAACTCCTGAGGATCGTGGCCGTCGTACCAGCCCAGCCGTGTAGCCAGAATCGCATGCTCGTCACCGTCCTGATACACGAGCCAGTGTTTCTGGCGAATGCGGGCCTGCGTGTTGTCGCTCCAGAAATCGATGCCCAGCACCTTCGCGTGCGCAAACCAGATCGAACGATGGTGGTCGTGATTGGCGGCTCCCGGATGCCCCATGCGGGTCAGCGTCGCGCCGGAGGGCCCATTGCACGGATAAAAGAAAGGGCGCGGATAATGACGACTGTAGTGCCAGCGAGTCCTCTCTGTTCCATCAATCTGGACCGAAGTCTGGTCATCGGGCAGCGGAATAATCTGACAACGAGGGATGAGAGCACTCATGCGGGAGCATTCCATTCGATGTGCTTTTGGGTTTGAACGTGATGCGACGTCCAGTCCGGCTGCGTGGCTTGAGTCGAATCGGCAGGAACGATTGAGATCGACCGAAATTGCAGGTCTCCAGTCGGAGAAATCGTCAGAACTATAAGCCGGTCAGGGGCAATCGCTCTCCACACAATCATGCCGGAAACGATGGGACGACTCATCATTGTACCGACTGTTCCGTTTGTTCCTGCTGTGCCGCATCCTTCCGGTTTCATCAAATGTCCGGCCAGCCGGTGCCGATTCCAAGGCAGCCAGTGGCCTCGTTATACCGCTGGTGAGAATTGCGCGGCGTGCGGCTGTTTCCTGACGGGTGATTCATCACGTGGTTTCGAATCCGTTTTTCGGCAACACACGGAACACCCAGGCAGGATGCCCGCAACTGTGCACACGCAGTCCGACCGACTGTGAGTTTACCAAGCATCGCTTTTAGCACGCGGGAGAACGTCAGATGCTTCTTTCCAACGTCTGGAATTTCAAGCGACATATCCGCGCCGAGCAAAAGAGACGCCGTAAGCCGCAGGTCTCGCAGACATCCCGCCCAGTGTCCCGTGTTCTACAACAATTGGAAGACCGTACGTATCTGTCAGTATCCACGCTGTTTGTCGACGGAGAATTGAGCATCGTCATCGACGAAGGCAATGACAGCGTTGCGGTCACCATTGATCCGGCTGTGGTCGGACAGGTCCAGGTGCTGGTCAACGGAGTCGCGGATGGATCCCTGCCACCGATTCAGGCTGGGCAGGTCGAGTTGCTGACGATCATCGGCAGTGATACCGAGAACACGATTGATCTGACGGGCGTGTCCACGGGCAGCTTCACATTCATGGACACATCGACCAGTCCGGCGACACCGATGCAGATCAACGTCGATGCAGACAATGGCGCGGACACGATCATCGCTCCAGATGGATTCGATGCGACGCTGTCCGGTGGCGACGGCGACGACCTGATCATACAGAGCACGGGGCTGGGCAATCTGACAATCAATGGTGGAGATGGTGACGACAACATCACCGGTGGTCTCAACAACGACACCATCAACGCCGGTGACGGGAATGACACTATCGTGAGCGGGCTGGGTGACGATTCCGTTCTCGGCGGCGATGGCCTGGACCTGATCACGCTGGGCGATGGAAACGATTTCGCTGACGGCGGAAATGGTGCCGACACGATCTTCGGCGGACTCGGCGACGACACGATGCGCGGTGACGACGGACCTGACAGCCTGGTGGGAGAAGATGGCAACGATTCCATCCACGGCGGTCTCCGCAACGATACAATTCTTGGCGGCTTTGGTAATGACGAGATCGACGGCGCGGCTAACAACGACCTGATCGACGGTTTCTTTGGGCGCGACACCATCCGTGGTGGCAGTGGAGCAGACTCGATTGATGGTGGCGGTGGCCAGGATGTCCTTAACGGTATGCACGGTGCCGATACGATCAACGGCGGACCGGATGCTGACACCATTCTGGGTGGTGGCCGCAACGACGTGCTGAACGGCGACGACGGCAACGATGTTCTCAACGGGCAAGGCGGCGACGACACAGTGGACGGTGGTGAGGGCTTCGACCAGGTGGAAGGTGGGTCAGGAAACGACCAGACACGCGGCGGTGGCGTGCCGGATCCGATTTTCAGCAGAGTCAGCATCAGCGATGTCGCGCTCAGGGAAGCGGGCGAATTCCTGGACGGCGGAAGGGTCATCACGGGCCCGGTTGAGTCTGACTTCATTAACCTGGCGGATTTCAACGGGGACGGTATTCTTGACATCATCGTCTCTGAGAACACTCCGACGACTTTCGGCAGCGTGACCATTCGGTTTGGTGATGGAATGGGTGGCTTCACCGGTCCCACCCGTTTTTTCACAGCCCCGCAGGGCTCGGGCGACATCGCGGTCGGTGACTGGAATGCTGACGGTAGCATCGACGCCGCCGTTGTGAACGAGACCTCGATTCCGGGGGCGATGCCGAATCCGATCGTTCCGACTGTGTCTATCTTCCTGAACGACGGCACGGGTAATCTGGGTGTTCCAGTCAACGTGCCTTTGCCCGCTGGTTCTGACCCATCGGCTATTGACGTGGCTGACATCAACGGCGATGGCGACCTTGATCTGGCTGTTGCCCAAACCGGAACCAACAATGTGGGGATTCTTACAAATGATGGAGCTGGTGTGTTTACGGCGGCCGTCGTCGTGTCTGGTGGCACGGCACCTCAAGGCGTGGCGTTCTTCGACTTTGAAGGTGACGGTGACTCGGACCTCGCTGTCAGTCATGGCGGGTCGGGAACGGTAACTGTGCTACTGAATGACGGGGCGGCGATGTTCGCAGTCAATTTGGTGACACCGATTCCGAGCGGACAGCCGGGTCGGCTCCTCACGGCCGATTTTGACGGGGATGGAAACATCGACCTGGGTGTCGGTGATGTTCTGGGAAACAACTACAACGTCCTGCTCAATTCCGGACCGAGCACGATCATCGTCATGGGAATGCCCATGCTGGTCCTGCCCACGTTCACGGTCGCGGCACTTCCTGGAGGTGGAATTGACGGCGTTGTGGCTGACTTCGAGCTCGATGGAAATCTCGATCTGATGCTGGTCGATGGTGGAAACACGATCGATCTGTTCCTGGGCGACGGCATGGGTGGCTTTATCACTGCTGCCAGCACTCCGCTGCGTGGCTTCGGAACGACTCAGGACGTTGTTGCCACCGACCTCAACGGCGACATGCTGCCGGAAGTTATCGCCGGTGTGAGCTTTTTCGCATCCGAGATCTTCATCAACGACGCATTCGGGCTGATCGACCCGACCGCCGAACTGGAAGCCGTGTTTGAAGTGACTCTGCTACCGGGCGATGTCCCTGTTCCAGTCACGATCGACTTCACGGTCACAGATGGCACGGCCGTGGCCGTCACGGACTTCGATCCCACAAATACCACACCGATTTCGCCAATCGTCTTTTCAGTGAATGATCAGGTGACAGGTCAATTAAGGCGGCAAATCCGAGTCCCTGTCACTCCCGACTTCCTGCCAGAGACCACTGAGGACTTCACTGTTACCCTCACAAACATCGTAGGAGGTGTGTTGCTGGACAACACGGGGACCATCGTGCCAACCGTCGGCGGCACCGCGACGATTCCGGAGACGCTCGGTGAACTCGACGCGTCGCTAACGGCGGAAGTCGCGTTTCTGCGAGTGGCTGATCTCACGGTGACACCGGAAGGCGATGACGATCGTCAAACGGTTACATTCACGGTGACGCTCGCCGAAGCGGCGCCGACCGCGCTGGTGACTGTGGACTTCACCACCACGAACGGTACGGCAGTCGCCAATGCGGATTATCTGTCAACAAGCGGACAGCTCACGTTCACGGGGCCGGGAACTCAGACCGTCGACGTGACCGTGATTAGTGAATTGACGCCCGAGTTCGACGAGTTTTTCTTCCTGGACCTGAGCAACGCAACGGGCGGCGCGATCATCGCCGATCAACGCGCGTTTGCGACGATCACAAATGACGATGGTCCGATCCCAGCGTTCTTCGGAGATTCGGTGGTCGGTACGAGCGGCCGGGACACGATTCTGGGAAGCCGGCATCCCGACGTGCTCTCTGGCAATGGCGGAAACGATTCCATCAACGGAAACCTGGGCGCCGACACAATCTTCGGTGGCAGTGGAAACGATACGCTCAATGGCGGTAGCGACAATGATGTGCTGTTCGGCCAGGGTGGTCGGGACACGCTGATCGGCGGCGACGGGGACGACACGATCGTCTTCCGTGGCCTGGGTGATGGTCAGGACACATTCGCATCCGAGCCCGGTTTCGACACAGTGCTCGTCGAAGGAGATTCATCCGGCGACAATTTCGTCATCGGGCAGAACGGCAGCGTTCTGGTGATCTCTGAAGGGACGGCGTCGATCAGCATCACCGGAGATGGCATTGGCTTTTCAGCTGGCGGCGAAGTGGTGCAGATCAACGGGAATCAGGGCAACGACACGATCACAATCGGGGATATCAACAACGTTGGTTTCTTTGTGATGCAGATTGACGGCGGAATTGGCAATGACACGATCAATGGTGCCGGAGCGAATCTGGGATCGGTCGTGTTGTCGATCGATGGCGGTGACGGCAACGACATGATCACCGGCACCGGCGGCAACGATACGCTGATCGGGTCCGACGGTGATGACACGCTTCTTGGTCGGTCCGGAAACGACTCGCTGGTGGGCGGCAATGGCGACGACCTGCTGAACGGGCAGGCGGCCAACGACACGCTCGACGGCGGATTCGGCAACGACACGTTGCTTGGTGAACTCGGCGACGACGTGCTGAATGGCGAGTTCGGAAACGACAACCTGGCTGGCAACGACGGCAACGACACACTCGTCGGCGGATTCGGCGCCGACCTGTTGGATGGCGACGCTGGTGACGACAGCCTGCTGGGCATGGTCGGGCGGGATACTCTGCTGGGTGGCCAGGGTGCTGACACGCTGGATGGTGGTCGCGAGGAAGACGTGATCCGAGGCCACGCGGGTAACGATGTCATCCGCGGCGATCACGGAGCGGACAGGATCTTCGGTGGCGGTGGCAGCGACACGATTGACGGCGGCGACGGTGATGATCGGATCGACGGCGGTGGCGGCAGCGACGGTATCGACGGTGGCGACGGCAACGACACGATCAATGGAATGGACGGCAAGGACACGCTGTTTGGCGGCGACGGTGACGACAACATCACTGGCGGAAACGGTCAGGACGTGATCGTTGGACATGATGGTGACGATACGCTGACCGGCAACAACAAGCGTGACACGCTGGCCGGAAATCTTGGCAACGACACCCTGGGCACACCAGGGACGGACATGATTGCCGACCTGATCGACGACGCGTTCGTACTGTCGAGTGCTCAGCTCGCCAATATCGATGCCACCACGCCGTAGTCAGACATCGAGTGGCAGGTGAAAACGTGCCAGCAGCCGCAGCGCGACGACATTCGAGTTCTCGGGTGCCGTTTGCGTTATTCCGGGTCGGATGAACCACTTTCGGCGTCCGACTCACTGGCCTCCTGGCTCAGGCCAATAAAGATGCTTCTGCGGAGTGGGTTCTTGCGGTCCGTGAATTCCGTCCCGTCCGGCCAGCGAGCTTCGAGCTGCACGGCCAGTTCGTGGAATTTCGCATCCAGATCATCCGCAAAGTGAACGAGCATCGCTTCAGGAGTATGCGGCGCGATCGGTGATCCCCACTCCGGCAGGTTCTGGTGCGAGATGATCATGTGCTCGAGGCGAAGCAGTGTTTCGGGATCCAGGTCCGTGATCTCCCGAGCTTTCTCCCGCACCATGTCGCGTCCGATGAGAATATGCCCCACCAGCCGTCCTCGTGCTGTGTACACCCAGCCTTCCGGTTTGAACTCCAGCTCTTCGAGTTTGCCGATGTCATGCAGAACGGCGCCGGCCACAACCAGCGACTTCGACAGGATCGGCCGCATGTCGGTGTAGTAATCCGCGTAGCGGTCCGCGAAGAACAACGCGTTTTTCGTGACCGACAACGTGTGCTCCAGGTAACCGCCGGCAAACGCATGGTGGTTACGCATGGCCGCTGAGTGCTGCTGAATCTGTTCTGCGTGTTCCGTCAGAAGACCGACGACCAGTTGCTGCAGTGGTTCCTCCGTGATGTGTTCGTGGACAAGGTCCAGCAACTGCTGGAACATCACCCCACGGTCGTACCGGCTGGTTGCATAGAAGTTGTCTTCCCGGAACCCGGTCTCGCGATCTGATTCGTCGACCGGACGCAGTCGATCGATGTCGAGCTGAGAACCGTAAGAATTCTCGGTGTATCGGCAGCGGAGTTTGTAGAACGTACCGACTTTCCAGTTGTCCTGGCAGTCTGCGAACAGTCCGTGGTCGTGCCACAGCATGGCGACAGCCGATCGCTTCGCGTCACGGAATGTCACGCGAAAATAAGGACGATCGTCCTTTGTTCGAGCTTCGTGGCGATCACTGAGTAGCGCGAACGTGTCCCCGTGCTGGTCCGGAGTCATCTGATGAAGCGGCACTGGGCCCGGTGTGATGTCAGACGGCTGTGTAGACATATCGAATCCTGTTTGAATCAAAACAGCGAAGGCCGAGTGACCCTCATGCCGTAACCTTCAGCCTTCCGTATGTCACTCCGCCGCAAATCGGCGTACGACGTTCGCAGTGATTTTCGAGACGCCTTCATCCACAAGCAGTGAACTTGGCCAGCAGATGGATCCGGCAGAGAAGACAGCGGCTCCGTTGCCTGGTTCGTGAATCACCATCTCGGCTCCACCGCCACCGGGGTTGAGTCCCTGCGCCAGAAATTGCGTGTTCGCGGGAGAGCTGGGTGATCGCTTGTCGGTTTCGTGCCCCGAGGCGCCGCCAGGCACGCGTTCGTGCTGGCATTCCGTCCCGAACAGGTCGCCGTTCCTCAGACCCGTGTCGGCAAACACCCAGTGAGAATCATCGATCACGCGATACGGTGCAGCAGTCATGATGCCTCGCGCGTCATACACAACACCCAGCAGATTCGCTTCCGATTCCTGTCGCTGATGAAAGCGGCTTTCGAAGCCGTTGGCCGTGTCACGCAATTGACGATCGTCTCCGTTGCGGTAGATGCAGGTCTGCTCGTCAGTGAATTCAACCTCGCAGTTCAGGCCATTCCCGCCCAGATACATCAGTCGTCCGCCGCGTTCAAAGACCCACTTCTTCAGACGAAAGTACATGTCGGCCGACCAGTATTCGGGATGAGTGCTGATCATCAGCAGCCGGTAGTCGTCCAGATTCAGTGTCCCGAAATGGAACTGTGTTTCGGAGTACAGGTCGTAGTCGAATCCCTCGCGTTCCAGCCAGCCGAACAGCCGCCACTCAGCCGGAGCAATGTGACAGGCAGCACGGCCTTCAATCGGATTCAGAATGTGCTCATCTTCCGGAATGGAGTTGATCGATTCGGGTCGGTCGAATGACAGCGGGTCATATTCCGTGCAGCCATAGTTGATGTGCTCGGGATCGGTGTAGCGGCTCAGTTCAAGCCGCGCGTTCAATGTCGGCACGGCGGGCAGGCGATCGGGATGGATGTAGTTGCTGCGTCCGCCAAAGTTGTTGTAGGCGTTCCACGTCATGTCCGCGGCCAGCACCGCAATGGGAGACGTCGGGCGTGCGGGCGCAACGACCCACGGAAACGAGAAGAACTGACCGGATTCGCCCTTCGCGTGAAAGTAGTACAGACCGCTGCGATCAGGTGCGGTGACGAATTGCTTGTGATGCGGGCTTGAGTAGCCAAAGCGATTCCACTGCGCACCGGTTCGCGTGTAGTCCCCGTCTGGAGTGATCTGGACTGTCGCTCCAGGGCCATGCTCGTCGAACCAGCCGATCTTCCGAACCATCTCCTTCTCGTAGCCGTACCGCCACAAAGAGATCTTGTACGCCTCGTGCGCATGGACTCGGAATTCCGCTTTCTCTCCCCCCCGCACCGCTTTGGGCCAGGCGTATCCCAGCAGTCCCGCAGACAACAGCCGGAATTGATGCGGCTCTCCGTCCTGCACGGTGATGCGGACTCGCTTCGGTCCGAAGCCGTCTCGATTGAGCGACACTTCATATTTACCCGGCTCGACATCGGAATCGACCGATCCGTCTGCTCTGGATCGCGCTTCGACGGCGCCACGGTCGTTCTCGAACAGCAGCAGGCAATCGGCGATTGCCACGTAACGTTCATCACTGACATAGCCCACGAGCATGATGTCGACCTTTCTGGTAGCGAGCGGATTCTGGTTGGATTGTTAGCAGCCTGAGCCGCCACTGGCGAGCATCGGTCGCCGCAGTCTCTGCGATGGACGACGCACTTGCTTGCCGCAACCGAGTAAAATCGGCTCTACTCAATGCTCGGCCGACCGGCCTCGACCAGATGTCCAACCAGCATGAGGACCTCCATCCATGTCCCGTTTCGATATGTCCGCCTGCATTGTTCTCGTGGCGTTGTCATCCATTGCATCCGCGGCAGACGCCCCATGCAGGAGCAAGGCCCCAAAAATCGACACCGATCTGCCACTCGTGTTCTGTGACGATTTTTCGAAGGGCGCTGACAACTGGGAACCGGCCGATCCGAAGGCATGGCGAATCGTCAGTGACAGCGGCAATCAACGGTACGAGCAGTTCGGGCAGAGCAAAATCGAGAACCCGGTGCGTTCACCATTCAACCGCAACATTCAGAAGAACGCCGTCGTCGGCAGCTTCGTACTCGACGTGAAGTTTCAGTCCACAAAGAAGGACTATCCGCATCGCGACTTGTGTCTGTTCTTCGGATTCCAGGACCCATCGCACCTGTATTACGTCCACTTCGGCAAACGGACCGATGACCATGCCAATCAAATCTTCATCGTCAATGAGCAGCCGCGCACGAAGATCTCAACGAAAACGACGAAGGGCACGAACTGGGACGACGAATGGCATCACGCGCGGATTGTGCGGGATGTCGAAAGCGGGAAGATCGAAGTCTTCTTCGACGATATGCAGAAGCCGATCATGACCGCGACCGATAAGACCTTCGGATGGGGACGCGTCGGCATTGGATCATTCGACGACACCGGGCGTTTCGACGACGTCTACCTGTTCGGCAACGCTGTGGAACCCGGCCAGAAAACGAAGTAGGTAAGAACTTCAATCTGTTCTGCCCAGCCGCCTCAACTCTTCACGCAGCCTGCGGATTTCGGCTTCCGCCTTCTCACGTGCGGCAGATTCGGCAGCGGCCCGGGACTCGGCGGCCTGTGCCTGAGCTTCCGCAGCCTGAGTCTTAGCCTGCGCAGCCTGAGTCTTAGCTTGCGCAGCCTGGGCCAGTTCTTCCGCTGCTTCGCCGTGGGTCCGCAGTGATTGGCCGGATGTCCGATCGCGCAGGACCAATTCTCCGTCGTCGAGAAGTACCAGCAGATTCAGCTCTTCGGATTCCAACGCGCCGTTAACGTCGGGTTCGACACGAACATAGACACCGTCTTCCAGCCGATAAAGCTGTAATTGTGTCTGCAGGTAATCGCCCGTGGGGTCGTATAGCACGAGTTCGCGCACACCGATTTGCGCGTACCTCTGTGGCTTGAAGGATTCATCGTCGGCGCGCGTCGCTTTCGAGGTCACTTCAAAAACGACATCAGGAATCCGCTCTTCATCCCAGATCCGAAAGGTGCGGCGCATCCCGGGATCACAGTCCTTGACCACGAACACGTCAGGCACGAGGAATTTCTGAGGATTCCCTTCCTCGTAGTACATCAGGAGATTGCATGCGACGTAGACGTTTTCGCCTCGGTAGCGATACATGAACAGGTCCCGGAGACGAAACATCCAGGCGATGTGCAGGTCCGTTTCGCCCATCGGTTCTCCATCTGATTCCGGATACTCGATGTCTGCTGGAATCTGAATTCGGCTCATCGCTTCAATCCTCCCGCGTTTATCATGCCAGGATTCTATGCGCGATGCGAGCTTTGCATCACTCGCCGGAGCGACATTCGTCCGGATCGGAGGTGCATACGATCCCGCTGTGCCGGAGCATTCCGTGGCTCGGCTCGCGATTGAACCGCACATGTGCGGTTACTACGAACGAAGCGGCGACGGTTACGGGGCGGTGTCGATCACGACAACGGCGGCTTCAGAGGCGACTGGTTCCGTCAACTGGTCCGAACGAACCTCGGCACGCAGTTTCGGACGACCCGGCGTTCGAGCCCGGAGTGTGATCTCGAAGTCGACGGACGCACCTTCTCCGATTTCCGGAATCGCATTGAACGAAACCAGGCGGCCGCCCTGTGTCGATGTTGGGGGCGTGTGCTTGACTGGGCCGAGGGCTTTGACAATCTCCAGTTCTGACGGGACGCGCAGGCCAAACTGAATGTTGGAATCCGCCCCGGTTCCCCGATTCAGCAATCGGACTCTCACTGCAAATTCGTCGCCCGGAAAGACCGTTGCGGGAACATCCGACAGATCGAGTTGCAGTGCGGCGATACCGCGGACAGTTCGTACCACCTCGATATTCTGTGTCTCACGTCCGGGCACGTTGAGCTGAATCTGGCATGCGTGACTACCGGTCTGGGCAGCAATGGCTGTCGTCTCAACATTGACGGACTGGCCGGGCCCGATCGGTGGCAGACGCCACTGAATCTGACTGTTCGGCTTGTCGTGAATGCCGTCGCTCGACGCTGAGACAAACCGCAATTGACGCCCGAGCGACAACGTGACCGCCCCGTCGGAGACGCTCTGCGTTGACTCATTCGTCACGGTGATCCGCTGCACGAATCGCTGCCCGACCACGCTGGCCTGCCCGGCCGAGGCGGTGATCTTCAGCCCGCGTTGTTCAAGGATCTCCACGATCGCGTTCGATTCGGTCGTGGCTCCACCAGTCGTCTTGACGATCGTCCGGTTCGTGTGGCGGCCCGGTTCGACGGCCATCAGCTCCAGGTCGATTTCGAACGACTTGCCGGCCGGAATCGTCCCGACGTCGTACGTCAGGTCGTTGCCTGCCGCGTGCTGGAAGCCGACGGGGATGATGTTCTGCAGGCTGACATCTTTGGCATCACGCTGGCCCGCGTTTTCGATCTTGAAACTGAAGACGATCGCCTGGCCGACATTCGCCTGACGCGGAGCATTCATGCGTACTCGCAGGTCCGGTGCCGCGGGCTGACGAACCGCAGTTCGCGTGGCAACCTCCGATGTGAAATTGACGGTGGCGATGCTGCCAACGTCGCCTTCTTCAATCGGCACGACTTTGATGAGCAGTTTTTTCTGTTCTCCGGACGCCAGGCGTCCCAATCGCCACAGCAGTTTTGTACCAATCAACTCAGCTTGCGGGATCGTGCCGACCAACCGGCAGCCATTCGGAATCTGATCCTCGACGACCACACGGGCTGCGTTCGCATCGCCGCGGTTTACGATCCGGATCGAGTAGATCATCGGCTCACCAAGTGTTGCGTCTGGCGGAGCGTTCTTTTCGATCGTCAGTTCGGGCCGCTGTGTGGCTCCGGGAGCATCGGCGGGGAATTCGGCCGTACCGGCCGGTCCCGAGACAGAGGTCGCAGTGGATGCGCTTTGGACGTCACTCTCGTCCGTTGCGGCGTGGATGTTCGAACTGAATTCAGGAAGCTCTCCCGGCAACTCTGCGGGCGTCGCTACCAACGGGTCGTCTTCCGGCGACAGGCCGGGCACTGGAATCAGTCGACTGGCCGTTTCGTCCGCGGAATCGGGCTGGGCCGGGAATGGGCTCGGAAAGTCTGCGACCAGTGAGGCGGCCGGTTTTATCCCGGGCAACGAAGATGGACCAAGTGGTTCGGGCAGCCCAGGCAGGGCGACGGTCGTCGCTGCAGACGTCGCCCTTGCCGAGAGACGTTCGTCAATTTCGCGAATGAGTTCTGCAGGCCGCGCGTCCACGAGACCGTAGGCTATTGGAATGGACTCTGCCTCCTGCGCTTTGTCACGTGCCGTCAGGAGCTGACCAGCCTCGATCGCCTGCCGGGCCTCCGCCATCAATCTGGAGACCATCTCCCGCTGCGTCTCAAGCGGACTCGTGGCAGCAGGTGTTGCTGATGCTGGATTCGCATCAGTTGTGAATTCCGGAAGGCTACCGGGCAGCTCGGGAAATGAAGTGACCTGATTGCCAACCGGTTCGATCACCGGACTCTCAGGAAGGGAATTCGGAGTGGTCACGACTGCGGGGAAGGGGAGACTCGGTTCATCCACCAGTCGACCAGGTTCCGGCAGTGCCGCTGCGACGTTGCCGTCAGGCACGGTTGCGTTAGTGGCGAATGGGTCCGGGCCGAAGTCGGGCTCCGAAATGCTAACCACTCCCACGGGTGAATCGGGGATACGCGGCGCCTCGTTGAGTGCATGGGCAGGAGCTGGCTCCACATCGAACGGTGGCAGTCCGGGCAAATCGGACGGGTCGGGCAGCAACCGCTGCGTCGCCGCTGTGCCCTCGGGACGTGATGCGAATCCGGATGATCCTGGCCCGAACACCGGCTCCGACTGATCAGCGACCGGCGGTTCGGTGTTCTCCCGGAGTTCGTCGGGTCCTACTGACTGGCCGGGTTGCCAGAATGCGGCCTGGCTAAGCTCGCCCGAGGGTTTGGCGTCCCCCACATTCCCATCGGCGGGGCCAGGTTGGCCGGCCGGAACGAGCGCGTGCTGTTCCTGGTCGTCCTGCTTCAATCCATCCTGCGCCTGCAGGACAATAAGAAAGCCGACACCGATGACGCCGGCAAGAGTGGTGAGTTTCCAGATCGAGTTCTGCATCGGAGTCCTTTCCGATCACGCGAGTCGGTTCTGACGCACGATTCGGACACATATCCAAAACGCCAGACGCCGCAGTACGAACGTACCTTCCCTGATCGTTCGTGTTTGATACCAGACACTCAAAACTGTGGAAAGACGACTTGCCGCCGATCCATTCTCGCCGGATCAACCCGGCCACTTGCGAGCGGCAATCACGGGCGGGCGGCTACATGTTTGTCTTCGAATCCACAGTGGCCCCGAGCACAGAGTTGAGCGCGGCATTCAGTTCGGGGTCGTGATCGTGGTCCTGTGCGTACACGCGGAAGATCAGAAAACTCACCGGCAGCGCGCGGAACAGCTCATCGTCGTTGAGTTCGACCGGTTCCGGGCAGGCCGGGTCGAGCAGGAAATTCTGACCACCGGTTGGGAGCCGCGCACTCGGGCGGTGGTAGTGTTTGGCCACATCAATACGCAGCGGAATATCCCGTATCTCCGGCGACAGCTTCTCCCGCAGACGACGTTCGACGAGATCCGGTTCGGAGAAAATCGTTGTTCGCTCGGACATGGCCGAGTGAAAGTTGATGGTCCGCTCACAGCTCATCTTCCAGGACAGCTGGCGGTGAAGGATTTTCTGCCACTGGACACCGAGTGCCCGGATCTCCGGATCGTCATGGTCGGCCCAGCGGCGTACGTCGACCAGGAATGTTGATTCGTCGAATTTCCGGTACGCGTCGAGGTTGTCCAGCGGGTTGCCGTCGAACAGATGCTGCATCGTTTCGCCGAAGACATCCTCGAGCGCCAGGTCGAGTGCCCGCACGGTGCGGTGGAAGTAAATCGTGCGGAACAGATTGGCCCGCGTCTCGACAAAATTGACCAGTGCTGGCAGACCACGGGAATGGATCGTCAGGCCAGCCGACGTGAAGAAGCTGTAGTGCAGCAGTCGCGACAGGTCGAAAGCTTTTGTGTTGTAGCCGGACGTGTATGCATCGCGCAGCACGAAGTCCATGTTGTCGACTGTATAGATCCCGCTGAACAACGCGCGGAGTTTACGCAGCCAGTCGGGATGACCGTCGGTTGCGTCACCAGGGGGCGGTCGACGAATCAGCCAGCCAATCTGCTTCGGATCCAGCTCTTCCAGAGGCCCCAGCTTCCCGTTCGGATTGCGGCGGATTCCACGCAGCAGGTCTCCCAGTTCCTGTTCAATGACGACCGCGCCAATGTCCTCGTGCGTGACGCCGAACTGAGCGAGGAACTGGTCGTCAAAGAAATGCCCGAACGGCCCGTGGCCTACATCGTGCAGCAGTGCTGCCATACGCGTCAGACTCTCGACATAGGCTCGCGATGGCACATTCGGGCACACGGTTTCGAGCGATTCGTACCATGCGTCAATGGCCCGTGACGCAAGGTGCATCACTCCCATGACATGCTGAAACCGCATGTGTTCGGCAGAGGGAAACACCCACCAGGCGGTTTGCAACTGGTGGATATGCCTCAGCCGCTGGACCCACGGATGATCGATAATCGCCTGCTCGGAGACTTCGCCGGCGGGCAGTCCTTCGCGCGATACGAAAGGGATGTAGCCGTGAACGGGATCGTGGCTCAGGCTCTCCGTTACAAAATCGCGTGCCATGCCGTTCTCCCGGAACCATCACAGGTCAAAGTGTATCTGCGGGCGGCAAATGACGTTCTACCTGTAGCCGCGCCCGCCTGAACGCGGATCGTAGTCGGTCAAAAATGACAATTGAAATACCGACTCCCAGGTCAGTTAGTTCGGTCACGTTCTGACGATTCTGCAGGTGGCAGCGGCACTGTCGCTCGCAGGTTCGAATCCAGACACTCCGCATCTGGTGGGGAGTGAAGCCCGCTCCGTAGAATCAATTGTTTGCATTCCACGCGGAACCTCCACGTCGCCCACCGGACGAATCGATGAAGCAAATTGCGTTGCCCGCTGTCATTCTGCTCGTACTGGTGAGTCTGGCGACTGTAGCGCTGTGGCCGTCAGCATCCGTGGATGCAGACCACTATCGCCGATTTCGTGACCCACAGACGCTTTACTCTGTGTTACATACAGAGGTCGAATCAGGCAGTGCGGCACAGGAAGTCGAGAAACTGCTTGGGGCGGGTGTTCCGGTAACCGATGGCGTTGAAGCAGTGCGGGCGAATCTGAAGCAACTGGCGATCCGCTATCCCGAGTATTATCCCGACGGCGTTTACGAAACGGACACATTTCTTGAGTGGCCAGCAGGAGAAGACTCGGTCACGCTGCAGTTTCGCAATGGATGGCTGATGAACCACGATCCAACACAATTTGCTCAATATCGACCGAAATACGCCGTCGCCGGCTACGAAACCGTGCCCTCCGGACCTCCTGTCAGTGACATTGCCGGCCGGCCATTACCAAACAATCAGAGACCCTGACCCGGATCTCACAGGAGTCTGTCATGTTCCGCATTGTGGCTCTTATCGCGGTGCTCGCGCTGACCAGTGGCCCGACAGAAGCCCGCGCACAAACCGGGTCGGTCCGCATGGTGCCTGGATCGCGCACGCTGTCACGATTCGGACTCGAACGGGCATTCTGGAGTCACGCGACCGTTGACATTTATCGTGACCATGTCCGACACATAGTGCTTGACGACACGAATCTGTACATGCAGTCATCTGGTGGTGTTGTCACCGCAATTGACAACGAGACAGGGCAGAAACGCTGGGCTCTGCAACTCGGTCGGCAGGACGAACCGAGTTATCCCGTGACATCGAACGACGAAATCGTGCTGATCATCGCGGGTATTACAATGTACGCCGTCGATCCCATTACAGGTGAATTGCTGTGGGAGCTGCTACTCCGCAATCAGCCCTCGACCAGCCCGACCATCGATCGAAATTACGTTTATTTCGGGACGCTGGACGGCAGTGTGTACGCGTACGACGTTAAGAAAATCCGCGAACTGCATGAGAAAAACCAGCTGCCGCAGTTCAGTAACGTCGCCTTACACTGGCGGTATAAGTCGGCTAAAGAAATCACAACGCCAATCGTGTCGGACGGTTTCACGATCAACTTCGCCAGTCGCGATAAGTCGCTGTATTCGTTGACCGCACTGAGCCGGGAACTGCAGTTTCAGTTCGAGACGGATGAAGAGGTGTCGGCTCCCCTGGGTATCTCCGGGCGAGTGGTGTTCTTCGCGTCGGAGGATTTCAGTCTGTTCGCGATTGATCGCCAGTCGGGCACTGTTCGGTGGCGGTTTGTCACGGGACGGCCAATCCGCCAGCAGCCACGCGTGGTTGGAGAGAATGTGTACGTGATGCCCGTCCGCGGCGGCATGTTTTGTCTGGACCGCGTGTCTGGCCGACGCCTGTGGTGGCAACCGGTGATCACTGAATACGTCGGAGCGACACGCAGTCTGGTCTTTGGATCCGATCGGCTGAATAACCTTGTGGTCATGTCACGTATCGACGGAGCTATCATTGGAGCGTTGCCCCTGCGCGACTTCACCGTCCGCTACGGCAACGAACTGACCGACCGTATCTATTTAGCAACGTCTCGAGGGCTGGTGATTTGCCTTCGCGAAAACGGCCAGGAATTCCCGATCTATCATCGCTACCCCGAACGTCAGCCCATCCTGCCGGAATTCGCGCCCGAGGAAGACCCTGCGGCCGGATCGTAGAGAGACACGACCACCTGTCCGTGATCGGCAACGACAGTCGCAGGGGACAGCAGCGGCGAGTCGCGAGGTGTCGCTCGAATTGTGCAACCGGTGATCGCGATTGGATTTCTGCGGCCCGTCCTGCAGAATGCAGCTTCTGCCAGGACCTCTCGCACCACGCACACGTGGTGAATTTCCGACACCTGCCCGATCCCGCATTCCGGTTTTGCCCATGATCCGTGTTCGTCTCACGACAATCAGTCTGATGGCAATTCTGTCCCTGGTTTCGCTCGCCTCCGCAGCGGTTGCTGAAGACGCCACGGAGCTGACCTACGAGTCGCACATCCGGCCAATCTTTCGCGCACACTGCTTCGACTGCCACGGTGCCGCGGACGAGCTGAAGGGCAAACTGGATTTGCGACTGGTGCGACTCATGCAGAAAGGTGGCGAAAGCGGGGCCGCGATCGTCCCGGGCAAGCCATCAGAGAGTTACCTGCTGAGTCGGGTCACGAACGGCGAAATGCCGCCTGGCGAGGACTCGCTGTCGGCCGCAGAGATTCGTGTCATCGAACGGTGGATTGCGGCTGGTGCAAAGACTGCTCGGCCTGAGCCCGAGTCGATCGGACCTGGACTCGGAGTCACTCCAGAAGAACGCAGCTTCTGGTCGTTTCAGCCCATCCGGCGCCCTGTTGTGTCCGAGCTGTCCGCAAATGCCAGGACACCCATCGATGAACTGATCCTCCGACAGATGCCGGACGGGACGACCTTCTCGCCCGACGCCGATCGGCGAACGTTGATCAAGCGGGCGTACTTCGACCTGACGGGTCTGCCGCCCACTTCGGATGAGATGCAGAAATGGCTCGCGGATGACGCCGACGGCTGGTTCGATCGGCTGCTGACCGCACTGCTCGATTCCCCGCATTATGGAGAACGCTGGGGACGGCACTGGCTGGATGTCGCCGGGTACGCCGACTCGGAAGGCTACACCGTTAAGGACGACGTGCGGCCGTGGGCATACAAGTACCGGGACTGGGTCATCCACGCGTTGAACGAAGACAGACCATTCAATCGCTTCGTGATCGAGCAACTCGCTGGTGACGAACTGGCAGGGCCGCGGGACGGTGATCTCACGCCTAAGCAGATCGATCTGCTGACCGCCACGGGATTCCTGCGTATGCCCGCCGACGGTACCGGCAGCGGTGCTAACGCTGCCGCTGGCCGCAATCAGGTCATGACGGACACGCTGAAGATTATTGGCACGTCCCTGCTGGGTCTGAGCATTCAGTGTGCTCAGTGTCATGACCATCGCTACGACCCGATTCCGCATACGGACTACTACGGGCTGCGAGCCGTGTTTGAGCCGGCGCTCGACTGGAAGGCATGGAAAGTACCCAACGCTCGGCGAGTCTCGTTGTACACCGCCGCTGATCGGAAGCAGGCGGCCGAAATTGAGACGGAAGCAAAGACCATTGGCGAAGAACGCGGCAGGAAACAGTCGGAGTTTATGCAGCAGGCTCTGGACAAGGAGCTGGTGAAGTACGACGAACCACTCCGGACGCAACTGCGCGAGGCCTACAAAACACCCGCGAACAAACGGACTGAAGAACACAAGCAACTGCTCGCGAAGAACCCGAGCGTCAACATCAGCCCCGGCAATCTCTACCAGTACCTGCCCAAAGCCGCCGAGGAACTGAAGAAGTTTGATCAGCGTATGAAAGAAGTCCGCGCGAAAAAGCCCGTTGAAGAGTTCCTGCGGGCGCTGGTCGAACCGCCGAATCACACGCCGGAAACGAAGCTCTTCCATCGCGGCGATCATCAGCAACCTAAGCAGACAATCGCACCAGCGTCATTGACGGTCGCCGCACCGGAAGATGCCAGTCGTCAGTTCACGTCGAATGACTCGATGTTGCCGACATCCGGCCGACGTCTGGCTTTCGCACGCTGGCTGACGAACGGCGAACACCCGCTGGTATCACGAGTCATCGTGAACCGGATCTGGATGCATCATTTCGGCCGCGGTCTGGTGGAAACACCATCGGACTTTGGCAAACTCGGTGCGCGACCGTCGCACCCGGAGTTGCTTGACTGGCTGGCCGACGAGTTTGTGCAACAGGGCTGGAGCATGAAAAAGCTGCACCGGCTGATCATGTCATCGACCGTCTGGCGCCAAAGCGGCGAAGTGCGGAGTGACGACACCGCAGAAGAAGACTCCGCACTCCGCGCTCCACACTCCGCACTCACACGAAAGCCGCTCGTCCGCCTGGAAGCCGAGACGATCCGGGATCGCATGCTGGCCGCGTCGGGGCAACTCGATCGAACGTTGTACGGGGCTCCGATCGCGATCAAAGAAGACGACACGGGACAGGTCATGGTCGACGGCGGGCAGAAACGCCGCAGCCTGTACGTGCAGGTGCGCCGCAGCCGTCCTGTCGCGATGATGCAGGCCTTCGATGCGCCGGTCATGGAAACCAACTGCGAATCGCGGTCAAACTCAACGGTCGCGACGCAGTCGCTGATGTTGCTCAACGGTGCATTCATTCTCGATCAGGCGGCGAAGCTCGCCGATCGTGCCGTGGCGGAATCAACAAAATTGCCGGCTGAGCAACTCGCGGAACTTCCAAAGTTGACGGCAGCACGGTCGTCGGCCTGGTCCTATGGATTCGGGTCCTTCGACGAGAAATTGAATCGGACCGCGTCGTTCACACAACTGACTCACTGGACTGGATCGCAATGGCAGGCCGGTCCGAAGTTGCCGGACCCGCAACTCGGATACGTTCTGCTGCATGCGAACGGCGGGCATCCGGACATTGCAGAACGCGCGGTCATTCGTCGTTGGACGGCACTGCTTGACGGGACTGTCTCTATCAGTGGCTCATTGTCGCATGGTTCAAAGAATGGCGACGGAGTCCGGGGTCGAGTGGTCTCGAGCCGATCAGGCAGGGCGGCTGAGTGGACGGCATTCAATGGAACGACAGACACGTCGCTCGCAAGTCTCGAAGTCAAGGCGGGTGACACGATCGACTTCGTCACGGACTGCCGAGCAAATCACACATCAGACTCGTTCAACTGGCCAGTCACGATTGTGCTGAAAGCCACCGGAATGCCGGATCGAAGTCTTTCGTCGAAGCAGCAGTTTCGTGGTCCGTCTGACACGCCAGAGTTGTTCGCCGGACACGTCGTGCGTGCATGGCAACTCGCATTGTGCCGCCCGCCGTCGAACGAAGAGCTGGAGCTGGCCATGAACTTCGCTGCTGACCAGCTTGATCTGCTGCAGAGCGGTGCCGTCAAACTCCCGGAAGGACGTGCAGCCTCGCGTCAAGTGCTGACGAACCTTTGCCAGTCGCTGCTGAGCTGTAATGAGTTTCTTTATGTCGACTAAGTGAGTGCGGAATTGGGAGTGCGGAGTCTTATTGTGGGGGTTGCCTGCCGATGTCTGATGGTCCGCTTACTGATCGGACTCGGAAGTTTGCCATTCGCGTCTTGCGTCTGTGTCAGAGTGTTCCTGACGGACGAATCGAGGGCATGATTTCGAGGCAGTTGACGCGGTGCGGCACCTCAGTCGGTGCAAACTACAGGGGAGCACTTTCCGCAGGTTTCGTTGCACGCGTCGGATTCATTGCCCCGTGCAGGTAACGCGTCGCTGTGTTTTCGCGTCTGAGGCGAACAGAAACAATCCCCGGCAGGCGAAGTGGACTGCCGGGGGCCGATGATGTCTGGACGCTACTGACTGCGTGCCTGTCGACCAATGCGGCTGAACTCGGCGATGAAGTAGGCCAGAGCCTGATCCATGGCTTCATTCATCTCGTCCTCGCTGGACCAGAAGCTGGCGGCAAGGGAGTCGTACTGGCACTCATTGCTGACCGAGTGGTCCCCTTCCAGACAGACGTCACAGTCTTCCGGATCGTGAACGTCGAATTCGTTCAGCTCGTGATCGTCGATGCCCATGTCGGCAGCGTGCCGAAGTTTCCGAGCAGTCGCAAATCCCTGTAATGAACTGTGTCGTGGATCAGGTGAAACTGTCTCAGCCACTCCCTACAATCCGTTCCAGTTCGGGGCCGCAGGGCTTCGAACGCGTCTGTAGCGTATCACGGAGCCGGACGACTCACTGAACAGTCAACGTAACTCGTTGCAGAGAAATACTTTGAGAGCGTAGCTCAGTTGGTAGAGCAACGGACTTTTAATCCGTAGGTCCAGGGTTCGAGCCCCTGCGCTCTCACTCGATAAGTCGTGATCCTGAAAGGGTTTACGGCTTTTTCTATGCGCGGTACGGCGGGGACGGTATTCCATGAATTCAATCTTTTTCCGTCCCTTGTGAACGATTCTGTCCCCTGAACCGTCCCCTGCTGATGCTATTCTTTTCTTATGGAGTCACCCGAATTTCGACTCAATTACGGCCAACTGGAAGGCAGCGAAGTCAATCGTCTGATGCGCAAGCACCGCAAGACCATCCGCCAGTTGTCCAGTGAGATGGGGATCATGATGAAGCGAATTCGACCGGGTCCGTAAGGCCGGCCTTCAAGACCGTCATGCGATCCGTGACTGGATTCAGGCTATCGTCGGAAGCGATCCCGGTCCCATCGCGTAGAATGCATCTCGTAACGTCAGCGATGCAGCCCCACAAATTCTTGAGTGTTTGATTCGGCTCGTGCTACCCTTCTTCCGTGCGACCCATTCTTCTCCAGCAGGAGCCACCTCTCGACTCCCCGGAATCAAATCACTCATTCCAGCCATCTGCTGAGAAGCCGTTTGTAGCGACCGCCGCAGCCATTGAAGCGTACTCCCAGCAGACAATCATCGACTGTCTGAAGCTGCTTCAGCAACAGGCCGAGATGCACGACGGGATTGATTGCACACAGGTTCTTGATGACCCTGCAAAGCCAGAAATGCTCCTGATCATCGACGATGGCTCAGCAATCACGGCGCTCCTGCCTTCGGATAACTAGAACGGATGCCCCGTTCTCTTCTGAAACGCCCAGAGTCTGATCCCTGCGGCTCGATCTTCGTGCTCCTCCATACATTGCTCAATCAGCAATCGATGTAGGCTCTCGTGCTGTGACTGCTTCCAGTCTTCGATCTTCTCTTCCGCCATTTTGAGAGAAGTCGCAATCAGATCTTCGATTGTCTCATCTGGCACGTCGCCGCGTTCTGGCATCTTTGGAAACATCTTGATGGAGAATTCAGATAATACAAAGGAGAGATTGCTCGCGTCTTTCTCATGCTACACCCTCCGCAAGGTAGTTCGCTGCGCGACTCCACCTTGCGTTCGGGTGTGCCCACCCGGCGCCGCGGAGCAATCCCGGTCTCTTTAACTCATTCCCAATCCGGCTATGCATCGTGCGGTAAATTACTGTCGCACTATGGCAAGGCGACATAGTTCCATTTTGGAAAAAGATGATCGTATACGATTTTCAGGTTCTGTTTCATTTCTTCAGAAGCATTACGTCCTTTTTCGTAATAGCGGCGCATGACGTTCACGGTCGTTCTTAATCCACTTGAAGTGCTCGCCCGACGCATCAGAGCTACGACCGACTCGATGGTGTCAAAAAGCATTCCAGCACAAGCACGT
>Ga0115002_10000286_pt1 | contig 74310 bp, 66 predicted proteins | sample ArcticOcean_MG_C_8_FD_89576 | JGI IMG/M metagenome (GOLD analysis project Ga0115002, IMG submission 89576) | Marine microbial communities from western Arctic Ocean - ArcticOcean_MG_CB11_86 | ecosystem: Environmental > Aquatic > Marine > Oceanic | place: Arctic Ocean: Canada Basin | collected... | reverse complement strand
GTGGCCGGGAACGGCGGATATACGTGGGAGTCGACAGATCAGCTTGTAGCCGATGTTCAAGCTTGGTTGGATGATCCCGATTCGAATTTCAGGTGGATAGTCATCGGGGACGAAAGCTCATCGAAGACCGCCAAGAGATTTGCAAGCCGCGAGGCGAGCTCCGAAAACAGACGGCCACAACTGGTCATCGAATACTCCTCTTAAGTGGAGCAGCATCAATAATCCATTCGGGACATTCTCCCGGCAGAGTTGATCATTACACGCCTTATCCGTTTTTGGCCGCATGCCACAGCACGGGACGCCGGGAGTAGTTGATGTTTCAGAAGATTATTGTTCCGCTCGATAGTTCTGATCTTTCAGAGCGGGCTCTATCAGTTGCCAGCAGTATTGCGAAGGCTGTCGGAGGCTCGGTGAGCATCTGCTCTTCCATTGATCCCAATGACCAGGCCAAGTTCAACGCCTACTGGGCGTTGGGCGGAGACATGGATAGCGGAATTGCCGCACTGCCTCCCGAGGGATTGGTACGAACTGAAGAAGAGCGACGCTCAGAGATGGAGCAGTATCTCTCAAAGATCAAAGCTGACAACGCGAACCTCTCTGGATCAGATTCGTCGGTTTTGACCGGAAACCCCGCAGATGAGATTCTGGCCTACGCTCACTCACAGAATGCCGGGCTGATTGTGATGAGTTCCCGGGGACGATCTGGAATCGTTCGAGGCGTGCTCGGCAGCGTGACAGACAAGCTGCTGCGCTCCGCAGATATCCCAGTCATCGTTGTTCCTTCAGAATATGAGGCCCACTCTGGCGAGGCGATAACCCTGATAGTGCCTCTGGATGGCTCCAAGCGATCAGAGTCTGCATTGACTGCAGCGCTTCCGCTGGCCAGCCAGATTGGAGCAACGGTCAAAGTGCTCCACTTTGTCCAGATGGAGAGCCGCTACGCCGGAATGCCGTTCAATGAGATTGGCCCAATGAAGGCAGATATAGATGACCTCACAGCACTGGCGTCCGCCTACCTGGACGATGTGTGCAAGCGGAATGAGACGGATGGCGTCACGCTTGAAGCTGAAGTGGTAATCGGCTATCCCGCCAGCCACATTTCTGAATACTCCCAAAACGTCTCGAACGGGATCGTGGTTATGACCAGCCACGGCCGATCTGGCCTTAAGCGAATGCTCATGGGCTCTGTGACGGATGCAACTCTCCGAAATTCCGACGCGCCTGTGATGGTGGTTCCGGCGATCGAAGAGTAGCCGCAAGCGGCCTTCACGTTTCATTAATCGGCCATACGATCGGCGCGGCGTTAGAATACGCTGCGCCGATCGTATGGCCGATTGACAACGTATCCAGCAGGAGATCACTCAATGAGCAAGATCGATATCATCGCCTCGCGCCACTCCGCGTTTTACAGCCCGCTCATTTCTACGATTAGCGGTGGCTTTCTTAAAGAAGAGGGCTTCGAAACTTCTTACAGACAGGCAACTCCGGGTGATCAATCGGTTGGCGCAGTTGTTGGCGGCACGGCACACGTTGGTCAGGCAGCAGTATCGGCTTCGTGGGCGTTCCTCGAGCGCGGTGAGACTCCGCCAATTGTTCACATTGCTCAGATCAATGAGCGCGATGGCTTCTTCATCGCGGGACGCGAGCCTGATCCAAACTTCACGTGGGATAAACTCCTTGGCCCCGGAGTAATCGCAGACGTAGGCGGTCAGCCGCTGGCAATGTTCAAGTACGCCGTACATAAGATGGGTATCAAGTACGACGACATCAACACAATCGACGCAGGTGAAGCGGACGCTGTTGACTCCGCATTCCGTGATGGTCAGGGCGACTATGTTCACCTGCAGGGCCCATACCCCCAGCAGCTTGAGAACGACGGCATCGGTCACGTGGTGGCGTCCACTGGTGAAGCGATCGGCCCGGTGGCGTTCAGTTCCATAATCGCGACGCCAGAGTTCGCCGGGACTGACGAGTGTGCTGGCTTCATTCGCGCATACAGAAAGTCTCGTGCCTATGTGAATGAGACACCGGCAGCGGAGATCGCTGCGGCTGAGAAATCGTTCTTCCCGGATATCGATCAGGGCGTGCTGGCGAAGACGATTGAGTTCTACCAGGGACTGGGTTGTTGGAACCCGGACACCGCCATCAGCCAGGAGTCGTACGACGCAGCGTTGGACGTCTTCCTGTACTCGGGTCTCATCACCAAGCGGCACGCATACGACGATGTGGTTTCGCTCGTCGGCTAAACAGGGAGTGGACTCATGACAGGTATTTGGCCGGGCGATACTCGTATTGGTGTGATGCTCTCGTTTGATCTTGACGGGCCGTCGGGGGCGCTGAACCGAGATCCCTCGCTCGCTGATAAGCCAAGCCTGTTATCGCTGGGTGAATTTGGCCCAAACGTCGGCCTGCCCCGCATCTTGAGACTGTTGGAAGAAGAGGCTATTCCTGCCTCGTTCTTTGTGCCCGGATGGGTTGCCGAGCGGTGGCCGGATGAGGTGAAGAGCATCGCAGATGCAGGTCATGAGGTCGCCCACCACGGCTACCTTCACGAGCCTCCAGGAACGCTGGAATCACGTGAGCAAGAAGCCGAAATCTTGGATCGTGGTTCCGGCATACTGGAAGGCATTACGGGGGAGCGGCCAACTGGCTATCGATCGCCATCGTGGGAGTTGAGCGAGCACTCACTGGAGCTGCTGGTCGAGCGCGGTTTTGTATACGACTCCAGCCTGATGGGCAGCGATAAGCCGTACGAGTTTGAAGTTGGCGACGATAAGATCGTGGAGATCCCAGTCCACTGGTCGCTGGACGATGTTCCGTACTACTCGTGGTCGCCAGTCCAGGGCAGGATGTCCACGCTATCAAGCCCCAATGACACGCTCGAAGCATGGCAGTGGGAATTCGACGGCGCCTACCGTGAAGGCGGTGCCATGATCCTCACCATGCACCCCTACGTAACCGGCCGCCATTCCCGCATGGAAGCATTACGTCGCCTCATCACCCACATGAAGTCCCACGAAGGCGTGGAGTTCTACCGCTGTGTGGATGTGGCGAACGGGTGGAGTGGTGATGGGATGCAGGCGTAGTTAAGTAATTAGGTCTGGGTTTTGCTATTCTCGACTTCTGATTTTCTGTTTGTTCTAAAACATGAGGTACCCGCAACTTGACCACCGATAATCCCTACCGACTTGCCCGCACGGTACTTCCGTCCCACTATGCGCTCACGCTCGAGCCTGATCTGGACGCTGCGACATTCTCTGGCGAGGTCGATATCACTGTTGATATTCAAGCCGCGACGTCTTCAATTGTTCTAAATTCTGCTGAGATAGAGATCCAGTCTGCATCGGTGGGCGGAGTGCGGGCATCGTCCATTTCGATGGATGAGGAGCTGACTCGGGCTACTCTTGAGTTTGGCGCGGACCTTCAACCGGGAGAGGCGATAATCTCGCTGAAGTTCACCGGCATTCTGAACGACAAGCTGCGCGGCTTTTACCGCTCACGGTTCACGGATGACGATGGCGTAGAGCACACGATTGCTACCACGCAGTTTGAGTCCACGGATGCTCGTCGAGCCTTTCCGTGTTTTGACGAGCCTGACTTCAAGGCGACATACGGCGTGACGCTGATTGTTCCAGAAGATCAGTTCGCTATCTCCAACGGGCCAGAGATTTCTGACGATAACCTTGGCAACGGCAAACGGAAGCTTGTGTTCGCCGACACGATGAAGATGTCGACGTACCTCGTGGCGTTCATCGTTGGGCCTTTCGAGGCTACCGATCCGGTCGACGTGGACGGCGTGCCGCTGCGGATCGTGCATCCCATCGGCAAGGGACACTTGGCCGACTACGCGCTTGAGGTTGGCGAGTTCTGCTTGAAGCATTTCTCTAAGTACTACGACATTCCGTATCCCGACAAGAAGGTCGATCTGGTGGCGGTCCCAGACTTTGCTGCCGGAGCGATGGAAAACGTGGGCTGTATTACATTCCGTGAAGTACTGCTGCTGCTTGACCGTGACAAGGCCACACAGAGTGAACTGACTCGAGTTGCTGATGTGATCGCGCATGAGCTTGCGCACATGTGGTTTGGAGATCTGGTCACGATGCGCTGGTGGAATGGAATCTGGCTGAACGAGGCCTTCGCAACGTTCATGGCGACGATGGCTGTGGACGCCTTCCATCCAGAGTGGGAGCGATGGGTTCAGTTTGGTCTCGAGCGCTCAATGGCGTTTGACGTGGACTCCCTATCGAAGACTCGCCCCATCGAGTTGGAGGTCAACTCTCCTGAAGATGCGGAGGGAATGTTTGACCTGCTCACGTACGAAAAGGGCGGTTCTGTGCTGCGAATGTTGGAGCAGTACCTTGGCGAGGAAAACTTCAGGGACGGTATTCGCCATTACCTGAAGAAGCATTCCTACGGGAACACGGAGACCGGCGATCTGTGGGACGCCATTGAGGAGGTCACGAATCAGCCTGCGCGTCGCATAATGGACTCCTGGATATTCCAGAAGGGCTTCCCAATCATCAGCGCTGAATTGTCGGCAGACAGCCGCATAGTGACGCTGGGACAGCGCCGATTCTTCTACACGGCGGAAGATAACTCAACTCTGTGGTCAGTTCCTGTTGTCATGCGGGTAACCACGGCATTGGGCAGTGAAGAGCGAAGAGTGCTGCTTGAGTCTGGCTCAGAAGAAGTGACGTTTGATTCTGATGTTGAGACGGTACTTGTCAACGCTGGTGGTGATGGCTTCTACCGCGTTGAGTACTCGCAACCTCTTCTGGCCGCACTAACTGCGTCCATGGCAGATGACCTGGCAAGCATCGAGCGATATGGGCTCGCGGATGACACGTGGTCATCCGTGATGTCTGGCGGTACCTCGTCGCTAGAGTACCTAAAGTTTGCAGATGGATTCGCTAACGAGACAGATCCAGACGTCTGGTCGGCACTCACGGGTGGTCTCACGCAGTTGAGCCGTATCCTGGATGGCGCTGCGCTTGATAATTTCCGAGAGCGAGTCCGCGATCTGGCGGGACCTGCGCACAGTCGGTTGGGCTGGGAGGCCACGCCGGGTGAGTCTGAGCGTGATCTTGAGCTACGAAGCTTGCTGATCCGCACGATGGGAATCTCCGGTAACGATCCGGCAACGCAAGCCACCGCTCGAGAGATGCAGGCGCGCTACGCTGAGGATGCGGGGTCGATTGAGCCTAACGTTGCAGCGGCCGTCACATCGGTCGTTGCCAATAAAGGTGCCGAGTCCGACTACGACTCATTCTTGGCCACGTTCAAGGATGCTGCCACCCCTCAAGAGGAAACGCGCTACATGTACGCGCTTGCAGGCTTCCCTGATGAGGCTCAGATAGAACGTACCCTGGAGATGACTCTTAACGATGAGATACGTACGCAGAACGCGCCGTACGTTGTGGCCTACTGCATGATGAATCGTGAGCATGGCTCCAGGGCATGGCAGCACATCAAAGACAACTGGGATGAGATGTTTGAGAAGTACCCGACAAACACCATCGCCCGAATGCTCTCCGGGGTGAAGGCGCTATCACGCCCCGAACAGGCAGAAGATGTACTCAAGTTCTTTGAGGACCACGAAGTTCCGCAGGGCCGACTGATGCTTGAACAGCATCTGGAGAAACTGCGGGTGAACGTGGCACTGCGAGCGCGAGAAGTTGACCGACTGGCCGACGCCCTCTAAGCCAACAAAAGTCTTCGAAAACACAAGCCGGTCCCGTGTTGGGACCGGCTTTTTGTTGTTCGGGAACAAAATGATGCAGTCCTGCGTTTGTATCTATGTAGACAACAAACAAACTCAAAAACACGGATCGAACAATGAACAACCAGAACAAGCTCAAGGTCGCGATTTCAACGCTGGCGATCGCAGCTCTCGTCGCTGCAGTTGCAGTGCCAACGGCGCTCGCGCTGAGAGACGACGAAGCGACTTCTCCAGGTGCGATCACAGACCCGCAGACCCAAACTCTGCCAACCGCCAATGATCTTGGCGTAAATGCAGAAGCGATCGGTATTCCCGAGCCGCTATTCATTGAGGGCGAGCCGGTAACTGCGTTTGATGGCGAAGTGACAACGCTGCCAGATGGCTCAGTCTCTATCAGCAAGCCTGACGTAGATCCGATGCCGATGCCTGTGCCTGGCGAACTGCCAGCGGACAGTTTTCCTCCTCAGGGAATAGCGTTTGGCGAGCCCGCTCCACCAACGCAGGATCCCGATGTCGAGCGAACAGAAGGTGCTGTATCAGGATCATCCAGCGCCTCGGTTGGCCCGGCCGTTGGTCCGGTTGTCGTAAATGCATCTGACCTGCCCGAAGCACCTACACCAGAGCCCGGAATTGTGCGTGTGGTCCCGATCGGAACGTTCATGAACGACGTCCAGGTCGACTAAATTCCGCCTCACAAATCCCCTCAGGCACGCCTCGGTGGAGTGATCCGTTGGGGCGTTTTCGTGCTATTCTTCGTTGATCATGCCAAGTGGAAAGCATTAGCAGACGCGGCGAACCGGCCGTGTCATTGAAGGAGGAATCGAGATGTTAGCCATTGTCTCAGTGTCGTTTGACGCGTTCCTCCTGAACGATCGTTAGTCCCCTCGGGGAGCGATTCCGCGCTTAGAGCGCCTGGTTCAGCAGGGATGTGTAATCAACTCACACGCCCACACCTAGAAAAGCCGGTCAATATCGGTTTTTAGCTTTAGAGAGAACCAGATTGGCAAAGAAACCAACACCAAAACAAATCGCGCGCAAGCGACGACGCCTGCAAGAGCGTCGTGACCAGGCAGGCGCTCATGCGGACGCAACAACGTCAGGCGGTAGCTCAGATTCGCCTGCGTGGGATATGGCTGCCACCAGCGGACTGGGTACCGTCGTATCAAGCCAGGGTATGGCGGCGGTCGTCAGGCGAGACGATGGCCTCGGCGAAGGCTCAGCTGAGAACCTACAAGCCGAGGAGTATCCCGAAGGCGTTGTAACTGGCGATCGTGTCGATATCGAGATCAATGACGGGCTCGCCAAGATCGTCCTTATACATCCCAGAAAAGCTCGCATCGCGCGATTACGATTCGACGCCTCGAGGGATCCCTCACGCGGTTCCAACGAGCACGTGATCGCCGCCAACGTAGATATCGCAGTGATAGTGGCGTCCACGATCTCTCCGCCGTTCAGGGCGCGGCTGATAGACCGATATCTTGTGATGTGTCAGTACGGCGGTGTCGAGCCGCTGATATGTATCAACAAGATTGACCTTGCCCCACCGGATGATGAAGCGCTATCCATCTTTCGGAAGATCGGTATACAAATAGTTCCTGTATCAGCCGAAACCAGCGATGGGATCGACGTGCTACAAGACCGGATCAAGTCCAAGACCGCAGTTCTTACCGGACACAGCGGGGTTGGGAAGTCGTCTATCGCAAACGCCGTTACAGGCACTGATACGCAGTACACCGGCGCAGTGGGAACGGAGCTGCGCGGCCGCCATACGACCACCACGTCCCGGTTGATCGAGTGGTCTGATGGCTCCCAGATAATCGATACGCCCGGCGTTAGATCGCTGGGACTATGGGACATCAAGAGAGAACAGATTCCTGCCTACTTCCCTGAGTTCACTGAACCTGCAGAACTCTGCAAGTTCCGGGATTGCCACCACGATTCCGAACCAGATTGCGGCGTGAAGGCAGCCGTTGATCGCGGTGATATCGCTGCGAATCGGTACGGAAGCTATTTGAGGTTGGTGGGAGAGTGAGCGAAGATTCGCTTGCACTAGTAACGCTTGCCGTTAGTAACGCAATGCGTTACTATATGGCTAATGATCCGAAGCTTTGCAGACTCTCGCACCGAGCGGCTATTTAGCCGCCAGCGTCTACCTCGTATGTCGCAGGCATTGGAACGGTCGGCCCTCCGAAAGCTATTGATGCTGAACGCGGCGGAGAGTCTTCTGGATATGCGGGTACCTCCGGGCAATCGTCTGGAGGCACTCCGTGGGGATCGTCTGGGACAGCACAGCATTCGAGTAAACGACCAGTGGCGTATCTGTTTCCATTGGAGCGAACGTGGACCAGAAGATGTGGAGCCGGTTGATTATCACTGAGAGAAATCAATGAGTACACAGCAATTGCCCCCTATACATCCCGGAGAAATCCTCATGGAGGAATTTCTGACTCCCATGGGACTTTCTCAGTATCGTGTGGCCAAAGACATAGGTGTTCCAGCGCGTCGGATCAATGAGATTGTTCACGGCAAGCGAGGAATCACTGCCGATACGTCTCTTCGGCTCGCCCGGTTTTTTGGCATGTCAGAGCGCTTTTGGATCAATTTGCAAACGCATTATGTTCTCGAGATAGAGCGCGACAGACTTGCTGACAGGCTGGATAAAGAAGTCGTCGTATACTCCGGTGATTCGTGACTAAACCGGCGTTTCACAGCCCGGAGCACCCAGACAATCAGCAGTTCGTTGACTACGCACAACGCCAAATAGGATCTGCGGTTCAGATCGAGAATCGTTCGCGTGACTTTGGTCGGCCATCAATCGTGTGGCGCTTGCGGAGTAGCGATGGTTCACTGGCGTGGCTGAAGCACCATGAATCGGCCACTTTGTATGAGCGTGAGTTAATCGGCCTTGAGCAGTTCGTAACGGCGTTGGGAGTGCAGACCTGGTGGCAATCGCCCAGGGTTATTTCACGTGATGATGACCTGGCCGTGATCTTGATGACGGAAGTTGAGGGAGAACTGCTGGACGAGACGCCCGTTTCATCTGATGAATGCACTCTGATGTTTAAGATGGCTGGGAGGTTCATACGCAAACTGCACGATGTTGGAATTCCTGATCCAGATGGGATTGATCCCGCGGAGTATTTGCGAGACCGGTTGGACTACTACTTGAGCGCGGGTGAGGAAGCTATCGACGAGCAGACTGCTACCTGGGTGCGAGAGTTGATCCACGAGGCGAGCTCGCTGCCTGGACTTCAACGCGTGCCGTGCCACATGGATTTCTCTCCCCGAAACTGGCTGATCCAACGTAACGAAGAGGGCACCGGCTTTGGGGTGATCGACTGGGAACGCACGCGTTGGGATCTGTGGCTACAAGATGTCCAGCGGATGGAGTACGACCACTTTCATCGGGAGCCGCATCTGCGGGACGCGTACTTTGAGGGCTATGGGCGCGAGCCAACTGAAGATGAAGGCTTGCTGCTCAACACCCTAAGCCTGGTAACCGCTATCGGAAGTATTCCCTGGGCGATATCTCACAACGATGAATATTTTGCTGAGTTGAGCCGCACGCAGATCGAACGCATTCGCACGGCGATCGGCTGAACGGCATGACCGCATGTCGCTGACGACCCGTATTCCGGCGCTTTCAGCATTTGATACGCCCGTATTTCGCCGCCTGTTTGTCATCACATTTCTGGGCACCTTTGCGCAAGGGGCGATCTTTATTTCGCTTGGCTGGGTCATCGTGGAGGAGACCGGCTCACCGGTGCTGGTGTCCCTGGTGATTACCACGTTCCTTGCGCCCCAGATATTTGCAGGGCCGCTGGGTGGTGCCGCTGCAGACAGGTTTGGGAGGGCACTCATATTGCGCTGGGGAATGGCCTCCAGAGCGCTGTTTTCGATTCTGCTTGCACTGAGCGTATTGATTGAACCGGGAGCGGTGTGGGCGCTTCTTATTCTCAACGTTGTCAGTGCGACGGTGTCGGGGGGGACGGTACCGGCACGCCGTGCCCTGACAGCCGATGTTGTGCCGAAGAAGGATCTAACAAGCGCTATATCCATGGAGGAGCTGGGGATCACCGGCGGATTTTTGGCGTCGCCATTCTTGACGGGCGGGATACTAATTTTTGTATCTGCGGAATACGTACTTTTCGGGATCGCAGCAGCATTCTTGGTGTCAGCGTTCATGGTTCCATTTGGTGCGGCCAGAGATGATCAAGACGATGCGGGATCAACGGCGAAACCAGGAATAAGCACATCGAATAGCATCTTCAGCACATTTGCAGATGGCATCACATATGCCTGGCAGAATCCAACTCTCCGGACGCTGCTGGCCGTTGGATTCGTTGGCGAAGTGATGGCGTTCAACTACATCTCACTTGCACCGATCTTCGCGACGGATACATTTGATGGTGGTTCTGGATTGCTTGGGGCGCTAGAGGGGACGATGCCAGCCGGGGAGGCAATTGGCGTACTGGTTCTTGCCTCGATCGGGATTCGCCTTGTGAAGACAGGTCGCTGGTTTCTTGTGGGAATGATTGTCGTTCACATCGTGGCAATCCCACTCGCCCTCTCGAGCAACTTGCCGACGACGATCTTGCTTCTGGGCATTATGGGAGCCTTCGCATCGCTAATTGGTGTCTTGCAATCCAGGGTAATTATTGAAGTGGTGCCTCAGGGTTCCAGAGCGCGGTTGTTGGGCGTACAGCAGATGACGTGGGGTGGCGGAGCGATTGGGGGATTCACGGCGGGGTGGTTGGCGGAAATCTTCTCACCTGGCTCAGCGGTCGCCAGCATGGCAGCAGTCGGCTTGGCGCTCGCACTTCTGATCGCAGTGGTCGGTTCACGACTGCGGAAAATGACCATGAATTCACCCTCAGAGTGAACTGAAACATAGCTCTGAGGTTCATTCGGTACCTACGCACTTCTCGGTGTATGCTCCCGCAAACCATTAGCGGGAGTCATCACATTGAAGATCACCAACGTTGAAGCAATTGTCAGTGCGTCCGCAATATCCAGCCCGGGGGCCAGGCGCAACTACGTCTATGTGAAGGTGGAGACGGACGAAGGCATCATCGGATGGGGCGAATCAACGTGTGGTCCGGTGGCGGTCGCAAACATGGTTGATGAGATGGGCGCGACGCTGATCGGCAAGGATCCGGGACGCATAGAGGAGCACTGGCAGGAGCTGTATCACCTTTACCACAACGTTCGAGGTGGAGTGATCCATATGGCCGCGATAAGCGGTATTGAGATCGCCCTGTGGGACATCAAAGGCAAGGCGCTTGGAGTGCCGGTGTACGAGCTCCTTGGCGGTCCCATGCGAGAGAAAATCTGGACGTACGGACGATTTGATGGCGATACCCCGGAGCTTGCAGTTGAGCATGCGTTGCAGCAGGTCAGCACGGGGCTTACGGCACTCAAGGGCGACCCATTCCACCACACAGGGATATTCATCAGCGCAGAAGCTGAGCGCGAGGCAATCGCTATCGTCACAGCTGTTCGTGAGGCAGTAGGGGATGACGTTGAACTGCTGGTGGAATGCCACGGTCGGCTCAGCCCAACGTCTGCAATTCGAATCGGAAACGCCCTCGAAGAGCTGCGCCCATACGTGTTTGAAGAGCCGGTGCCGCCGCAGAACATCGACGCGATGGCACAGGTTGCGGCCGCGGTGTCGATACCGCTTGCTACCGGCGAGCGCCTATACACAAAGTGGGGATTTGTAGAGCTTCTGGAGAAGCAGGTAGTCGGCCTGATTCAGCCCGATATCTGCCACGCTGGCGGAATCTCAGAGTTGAAGAAAATCGCCGCAATGGCGGAGGCCTACTACGTGGGAATTCAGCCGCACAATCCTTACGGTCCAATCAACACGATGGCAGCGCTACAACTTGATGCATGCACGCCTAACTTCATGATTCAGGAAGGTGGCCATCACCCCTGGTTTGACGAGGTTGTGGTGGGTGAGTTCCCGAAGCAGGTGGATGGCTACTTTGACGTTCCCACTGGCCCGGGAATTGGGCTGGATATGGATGAAGCTGCACTTCGTGCCAACCCACCGGTTGAGATCCATCCTCCAGAAGGCTACGTGAAGGCCGCACGCAGCGCGTGGGGCTCCAAGCAGCAGACTATGTGGTCATGATCGTGGAGAGTAGAATAGTTTATAATGTATATATTGGTAATATACACTTTGTTCAGTGAGTAGCGCTCTGAACAGGCTTGAAGAGTGCACAGGTTTCCAGTGGGATGATGGCAATTCCAGTAAGAACTGGGAGAAATATCGGGTCTCAAATACGGAAGCTGAAGAAGTGTTCTTTAACCGCCCCATCAGGGTTGCCCAAAGCTTGGGCCGCTCACCGGAAGAAGATAGGTTTGCCGCGCTTGGTCAGACCTCTGAAGGCCATTTGTTGACGGAGGTTTTTACGATTAGAGAAGATCAGATACGGGTAATCTCTGCAAGGTCTATGGGACGCAGAGAAAGGAGGATGTATGAGTGACAGAACGCCACGGCGCGATGCACCAGATTTCCCGGATGAAGGTTCTGAGAGGACCTTCTGGGAAGAGAATGACGTGGTTGATTTCTTTGATTGGGACAACTCAGTTGAAGGAAATCTACCGCGCCTGAAACCCTCCACAACCACCATCTCCATCCGTCTACCTGATGCTCTGCTGGATCAACTCAAGAGCATGGCTAACGAACGGGACGTGCCGTACCAGTCAATGATGAAATCGTTTCTGGCGGACAGGGTTGCGCAGGAACGGGACCGCAGACGTCGGCTGCGTGAGCCACTGATGGTGGCAGAGACCTCAATGATCCGCGAGGATCCTGAGACAAAGGAAGACTCTCTCTACAAGAAGTAGTGCTCCAATTCGAACGTAGTAAACAAAGAGGCCACTCCAAAGTTCAGGAGTGGCCTTATTTGTTTAGGGCTTGGGCTAAAGCTCGGGCATGCTTGCCATTGCTTATTTGATCTCACAGTCGACTAGCAGGGTTTTCATATCGTCAGCCATGCAAGACCTCATATTAGTGGCGCCAAAATGGGGTGCCGCCAGATTGGGTGATTCAAGACTCTTGAGCGATAGTACGATGACGCAATCGAATCAAACTGGAACTCCCACGGAATTAGCATGTCAGAAGGTAAGTTCAGTCTGGAAAGACTGTCGGATAATCCAATCATCGTCCCGCATATGGATGATCGAATGGGCGAGAACATTAACGGTCCGTCCCTGATCAAGGTGCCAGACTGGGTTCCAAACCCGCTGGGCCGTTATCACATGTACTTCGGACACCACAACGGCGCGTATATTCGACTCGCGTTCGCTGATTCGCCGGAAGGTCCGTACACCACGATCAAGCCGGGTGTGCTAGATCTGGCCGATTCATACTTCTTCGATCACATCGCCTCGCCTGATGTTCACGTGGATCACGCCAACAAACGGTTCATCATGTACTACCACGGACACCTTGAGGAGACTGGCTCGTCTCAGCGCACGCGGGTGGCAGTCTCAGACGATGGCATTCGTTTCACAGCGGCTCCAGAGATCCTGGGCGCTCCGTATTTTCGCGTGTTTGAGCATCAGGAATACTGGTATGCCATCGGTATGCCGGGCAAGGTCTATCGTTCAAAGGATCGCCTATCGGGAATGGTAGAAGGTCCTACGATATTTCCCAGCAACGCCCGTCATGTAGCGGTTCTCATCCGCGGCACCAGCCTGCATGTGTTCCACACGTTGGTGGGCGAGGTGCCTGAATCAATCATGGTTGGTGAGATCGACTTGAGCAGCGACTGGATGGACTGGGAGATTCGCAACTCCCGAGAACTGCTGCGTCCGACGCATGATTGGGAAGGTGTGAACGAGCCGCTCGTACCTTCAGCCCGAGGTGCAATCGACTACCCGGTGAACCAACTGCGCGATCCCGGCGTGTTCGAAGATGGCGACGATGTCTACGTCTTGTACGGTGTGGCAGGAGAGCGGGGAATCGCGATGACGCGACTTATCGACTAGGGCTGCTCAGGCAGGGCGTCGGCCAGAATCTCTACGATGTGCCTTGAGGTCTTTGGCGTGTTGAAGCCAATCTGCTCACGGCAGCTGATCCCGGTGGTTGCGACTTCCACGTTTGATCCTGCGGAGCGCACCGCAGGGAAGAGCCGGTCTTCGCCGATCTGGACTGACACGTTAATGTGTTCCGATTCGTAGCCAAACGACCCCGCCATACCGCAGCAGCCCGCTGATATCTCGCTCGTTTCGAAATTGGGCGGCAGATTGAGTGCCATTACGGAGGCTGAGGTTCCGGTCAGCGCGCGCTGATGGCAGTGGCCAAAGAACTGAACTTCCTTGGAAGCATTGGACCAATCGATCTGCTCGCCACCGTCGCTCTGTGCTTCGACGATAAGCTCTTCAACGGTCGTTACGGCAGCGGCCACAGCCTTCGCTTTAGGGTCATTGCCCAGCAACGATGGCCAGTCGTCGGTCATTGCTGACACGCAACTGGCCTCGCAGCCCACGATCTTCACGCCGCGTTCAACGTACGGGTGCATGAGGTCTACGTTGTGGCGTGTGTTCTCGCCCGCCTGGTCCAGCAGTCCCTTTGTGATCAATGGCCTGCTGCAACACTTACGATCTTTGAGGATGGTGACGGAGTAACCCAGCGCTTCTAACAGATGGGTTGCTGCTATTCCAACGCTGGGATGGTTGAAGTTCATGAACGTGTCATGGAACAGAATCACTTCGCCGCGGGAGCCAGTGGTGTTTGGCTTGTGCTTGCCATGCCACTTCTGGAATGTGTTCCTGACGATTGGTGGCATTGGCCGATCTGCGGACACATCGATCGCCTTTTCAGTCAGCCATCGGGTCACTCCCAAGCCGTTGACGAAGTTCACAATCGGGGCGATGGGTGATGCGATTGCGTTCAGGCGATGAATATTGCCAACGATACGGCTCCGCACCGGCACGCGATGCTTCTTGTAGTACTGGTACAGAAACTCGTACTTAATCTTCGCCATGTCCACGTTGGATGGACACTCAGACTTGCAAGATTTGCACTCGATGCAGAGATCTAGGATGTTTTTCAACTGATCGTTGGCAAACGATTCCACTGGAAGTGATCCAGACATAGCGGCCCGGAGTGCGTTTGCCCGACCGCGTGTTGTGTGCTGTTCTTCATGTGTCGCCATGTATGACGGACACATCGCCCCAGCATTTAGCTTTCTGCAGGCACCAACACCGTTGCACTTTTCAATGGCTGCGGCGAAGCCTTCCTCTTCCGTGAAATCCAACCGGGTCTCTATGGTCTGAGCCTTGTACTCCGGCCCAAACCTGAGGTTTTCTTTGATGTCAGGCGTGTCAAAGATCTTTCCCGGGTTCATGATTCCGGTGGGATCGAACGCCCGCTTCACATCACGGAATGAGTCGGTGAGTTCGGGGCCAAACATCTTCTCAGTCCAGAAGCCGCGCACGATTCCATCGCCGTGTTCACCGGTCATCGCTCCGTCGAACTCTTTGACCAAATCAGCAATATCGGATGCTATATCGTGGAGTTTTTGAACTCCGTCAGATGTCTTGACATTGACTAGCGGGCGAACGTGGAGGCAACCTACGCTGGCGTGGCCGTAGTACCCGGCCACTGTGCCGTGCTTCTTGACCACTTCATCAAATCTGGCCACGTACTCCGGCAGCCGCTCCGGAGAAACAGCCGTATCTTCAACAAATGGTAGTGGCTTCGCGTCACCGGGCACATTCATCATGAGGCCCAGACCAGCCTGTCGCATGGCGACAACCCGACCCTGAGCGGCACCGTCATACAGTTTCGTGAACGCGTATCCCAGCTTATCTTTTTGCAACCGGGCTTCCAGATGATCGAGTTTGGCTCTAGCCTCTTCCTCATCATCCGAGCTGAACTCAACGGCCAAAATATCCGATGGTTCGCCTTGCAGGAAATCGAGCGAGCGGGCGAATCCCAGGGACTGCCGTGCTTGATTGATGATCATCTCGCCGATGTGTTCCACGGCGGAGGGTGAGTCATCCAGGGTCGCCACAGTGGCTTCCATCGCCTCAATCAGACCGTTGAAATGAATGACGCCCATGACCTTGTGCTTTGGTATTCGCACCAGGTTGAGTTTGGCTGCCGTGACCGCCGCAAGGGTGCCTTCTGAGCCAACCATGAGTTCGGAGAGATTGATCTCTGTCCCGGCGTTGGTGCGGTCAATGTTGTAACCGCCTACTCGTCGGAGGATTTTCGGAAATCGCGCTTCTACCAGGTCTGCGGAGCGATCGGAAATCTCTCGAACGCCGCGGTATATTTCGCCTTCAAGACCGCTCAGGGCGAGCTTTGACTCCAGCGCTCCACCTTCAACATTTTTGAAGACTGTTTGCGAGCCGTCTGAAAGTGTCACGTCCATCTCAAGGACGTGATCAACCGTCTTGCCGTAGAGGATTGAGTGTGATCCACAGGAGTTGTTGCCCATCGCTCCGCCGACATTCGCGCGACTGGAGGTGCTTGGGTCAGGCGTAAACATCAGGCCATGCGGGCGGATCTGCCGGTTCAGTTCATCCAGCGTGATGCCGGGCTGTGTCCGAACCCACTGTTCCTCCGGATTAACCTCCAGCACATCGTGCATGTACTTGGAAAAGTCGATCACCACCGCGTGATTGACGGTCTGACCGCTCAGGCCGGTTCCACCACCACGAGGAAGGACAGATACGCCGTTGCGATGGCAAGTCTCAATTACGGCCTGAACGTCTGCGGAGTGCTTCGGGATGACTACGCCAACGGGCTCCATCCGGTAGATGGAAGCGTCAGTGGAGTAGAGAGCTTTGGAGTACGGGTCGAATCGGACTTCGCCCTCAACCACGCTACTCAGCTCATGTTGCAGTTGGGCCGAATCCGAGCGCACCGCAGTCGTCATGTAATTCCGGCTCTCTCTTTAAGCGCATCACAGAAATCGAATGCTCTGTCTCGTAGACCGGTTATATGCTCAGGCTGAGCAATCATCATTCCGGCGGTCAGAACAAAGAATATTATTCCGTAGATGTATCTCGCCTCAGTTGTGTTGAAGACGAGGTGGGTTACGAACACCAGACCAAGCACGGCCGCGCCCATCCAGCCGATTCGCAGCTTGGCGATGAGCACTACAGCGAAGATGATCTGGGCAAATGTCAGAAATATTTCTGCCTGTTGCCTGTCGTTTAGCGGCAGTGCATGTGCCTCACCAAGACCCAGGCTGAAGGCAATTGGGAGAGACGCGACAAGAAGGGTCCACTGGTTTACTGTAGCGGAGACTAGTGCAGCCATTCCAAAGAGCGGGTTCCCGCGCAACGTGAAGATTGCAGCAACCAGGATCTCTGGTGATTCGGAAGCGAGTGGAGCCAACCACTGGACGAGGATGAACTCGTCGATTCCAAATCTTGTTCCGGTGAGGACTAAGCCATCGGCGAACGGTTCAGCGGAAATACCTACCACTGCACCAGCGGCGGCGAACAGCCCCAGTATAACCACCCGACGCTTCACTTTTGGTAGACCGGCGATCGCTCCGGGCGGGCCGATCATTGCCTCTTCGTCGGCACTATCGTGACTGGCTTTCGAGATTAGCCACAGGTAGACGAGGAAGAGAACAATCAGGACGCCTGAATCCCAGAGTGAGATCTCGCCGCGCACGAAGATCAAAATTGAGTAGATCCCGGCGAGGCCAAGGACGATGATCTCCGGAGATAGCTCTTTGGTGAGATGGACGTACTCTCTGCGTCGCCAGTAAAACAACAAAATGATCAGCGGCCAACCAAATCCAGAGAGAAGTCTGTTACCGCCTGTCAGGTTAGCTGCTGGGAGCTCCAGTGAGCTCGGCTCAGGGCCAGTACCTGCCAGGAATGCTGGCAGTGCAGAGTCTGTTCCTGCTTTCCAGGCAAACGTCATATCCACGGCATATTCAGGAAGAACCGTTAATAGCGCTACTACCGCGATCGCAAGCCCGGCTGAAATCTCAACTTGAGCGGCCTCTGCCGCCCAAGCCAAAAGGAATGCGTCACCAATAATCCCGACACCAAAAATGACCGACTCCATCCACGGCTCCGGCAGATTTAGGACGGTTCGGTAAAGAACTGCGGGGACCATCAACAATGCGACGAATCCCAGAATGTACCAGTTTTTTATCGGATATCCCCTCGCGCGCGGGAGAGCGCTAAATCAGCAGGAGTGAGTCAATTCGTGAATTTAGTGTCTGGCGCAGTCTACCGAGTTTTTACAATCTCGTATGTCTGCTCGCCTCGTGGCGTGGTCACGGTGATCTTGTCCCCAACTGCCTTACCCAGAACCGCGGCGCCTACTGGCGATGCGTTTGAGATCTTGGCGTTGAGAGGGTTTGCTTCGTTCGGCTCAACGATCTGGTAGGCCATCGGTCGGCCGCCAGTTACGTCCTGCAGAGTGATGTTGCTTCCCAGCATGACCATCTCTTTGCGGGAACCGGTGCCATCGTCCTCAATGATTTCAGAGTGGCGGAGAGTTGCTTCTGCCTCTGCAATCTTGGACATGAGGAGGCCCTGAGCTTCACGAGCGGCCTCAAGTGGGGCATTCTCACGAACGTCCTTGTCCTGCGCTGCACGATGGATCTGCGTAGCAAGGGACTGGCGCTGGGAGCGGTAGTCCTCAAGCTTCTGCGTGATGTCAGCATGGCCTTCCTTGGTGAGCCGAATGACGGGCGCTTCTTGCTTGTTCTTGGAGAGAGTGGAAGCTCGTGCTTTTCGAACTCGCAGGTGCTGGGCAAGCCCAACTTCAATGTGACCCCGCTTCTTTAGATATGCCAGAAATGCCTTTACTGCGGCGAGCCTTTCAGCGGCATCTGGGGCGGTGCCACGGGCACTGACGATGTCTCCGTATTCACCAATTTCAGGAGGAGCGAGGGCGGAGACCAATCGGTCTGGACCTACCCATCGGCTGAACCTGGCCAGTTCCGGCTGCGCCTTCTGCTTGTCATCTTCGCTAACCGTCTGAATGTATTCAGCAAGAGCGACAGTAATCTGCAATTCCGACGGGGCGTCGGCCGAGACTTCAGGTTCAGTAGCCACTATTAATACACTCCCTGTGTGTGCTGATAGAGAAGGCGTTGCACTGGTTGGTCAACGACCAATAACCAGCCAATCACCAATTGACTAATATTGATTTTAAGTCCACAGACGCCATCCCGCAAACGCGAGCTCCATTTTGGGGGGCAGAAGTAGCGGACAAGGAGAGGTCTGAGCGTATAATCTTTAGGTTCACAAAAAAATAGAGAAATAATGCCTACACGAACTTATCAACCCAAAAAACGAAGGCGAGCACGAGTCCACGGATTCCGTCGCCGAATGCTTTCCAAGGCAGGACGAAGAGTCCTTGCCCGCAGACGGCAACGCGGTCGCGCCTTGCTGACGGTCTAGCGACCGCCGCCGCTTGATATTCAATGCTCAGTCGCGATCAGCGCCTGAAACGCCGTGAGGAATTCGAATCCGTACGGCGTCGAGGAAGACGCGTTTCTAATCGACTGCTTGTTGTTACAGCGGCGCCATCGCAATTGCCCGTTACGCGTTGGGGACTTTCTGTAAGCAAACGCGTTGGCGGGTCAGTTACCAGGAATCGGGTCAAGCGGCTCATCAGAGAAAACGCGCGAACGTTTGATTCCGTACCCGGAAATGATGTAGTCGTAATTGCAAGGTCTGGTGTGGCGGATGCTACGTATCTTGAGATTCGCAAAGCCCTGAAAGAGCTGCTCCTCAGGACCGGTGTTCTGGCGGAGAGCAGTGATGCTTAAGGTAGCCGTGCAGCCCCGGACTTGATATAAATAGTGGACACAGTTGGCATGGAGGCCGACAATCCCAGTTGGGGGGCACTAAATCGCCCTCCCAATATTCGATGAAAATCCTACCTCTTCTCCTCATAAAATTATATAAAGTCGCAATTTCTCCGTACTGGCCTGGTCAGTGTCGTTATGAACCCACATGCTCGGCATTTGCTGCCGAAGCTATTGAGAAACACGGCGTAATCAAAGGCATCAGGCTGGGAACTGGGCGGATTCTGCGCTGTCAGCCAACCCGGCAGGGCGGTTACGACCCCGTGCCAGAGCCAAATGAGTCGCATGATCACGGCCACGATGTCCATCATGGGAGTGCTCAATAGTGGCTCTCATCAAGATGTTTCAACGCGGCCTCATGAAGCGTCGTCGATCCTCAGTCGGTCTGCTTCTTGCGCTGTCGTTGATCACGACCATCGCGTGCGCAGGCGGCCTTAACCCTTCAGGCGGATGGGCTGCCCCTGTGGTTACAGACAATGGAATAATTGTGGGTGATAAGAACGGTGATCTGGTTCGTGTGAACACAGACACCAACACCGTCGAGACGGTTTACCCTGGCGTTCGCCTACGAAGTACAGAACAGCCCGGCAAGATATACGGCACTCCCCTTATCACCGCGACGACGACATTTTTCGCCTCATACGATTGCAAGGGCAACGAATGTGAAGCCAACGTCTCAGGGATAGACTTGGGGACTCGGCAGCCGGTTTGGGATCGGACCAAGCAGTACACGCCAGTTGGTCAGGACGAAGGCGATCGAGTCGATCGGGTTTCGGAATTTAATGTTGAAACAGAGATCGTCGGTCAGATGGCACTAACTGGAAGCACCCTGCTTTTTGGTTCGTCCTCCATTGGTGACGAGAAAGATCCCGGCGGCTACTTGTTCGCGCTTGATGCAGATCCATTGCCGCAGGGAGACATTCGACTCAAGTGGGCATTCCCAACCGATGAAGCCATCTTCAGCACCCCTGTTGTGGTTGACGGCGTCGCCTACGTCACGTCGCTGGATAAGCATATTTACGCAATTGATCTTTCGGACGGGATCATCAACGTGGATGACCGACTCCTATGGAGCTTCACAGCGCAAGGTGCAATCGCCGCGACTCCGGTGATAGTTGATGGGAAACTTTTTGTTGGTGACCTGAGCAATAACTTCTATTCTCTGGATCTTGCGACGCGAGCGCGGATGGTATCGGGAGACGCGATCAACCCATCTACGGAGTGGAGTTACGATGCTGGTGGCTGGATCTGGGCAGCGGCCGCGATTGAAGACGGCGTGGCATACGTTTCAACCCTCGGTGGAGAAGTGCATGCGGTCAATGCCTCCAATGGTCAGGCAGCATGGTCCTTTCCCGTGGAAATTGAAGGTCAAATTGTGGCCACTCCAACTCTCTATGACGGTCCACCGCGACCCTCGGGTTCTGCTCGAGGGAGATTACTGGCGGTGCCATCCGGTGATCAGGATGTCTGGGTCATCGATACGGCGACCGGTCAGCAGCCTGGCAAATTCGCAACTGCATCGGCCGTGAAATCTTCGCCGGTTATATCAGAGGAAGTTATCTATATCCATACGCTTGAACGAGAGTTGCAGTGGTTCTCCACCAACGACCGATCGCGATTGGGCTGCTTGAAGCTGGATAACGGAGAGGACTGCCGCTAATGGCCATCTTCGGGATTCTGTGGAATGAAATCATCATGCGGCCGATGGTCAACAGCCTGGCGCTGCTGTATGAAGTGCTATGGGACAACTTTGGCCTGAGCATCATTGTCTTCACTATCGCAATCCGGTTCCTGTTGATACCGATGACGATACGGCAGACCAAGCAAATGAAGGCTATGAGCGGCCTTCAGCCTCAGATTAAGGCGCTGCAAGAGAAGTACAAAGGCAAGAGCCGAGAAGAGCGCGCAGGCCTGTCTCGAGAGACGATGGCGCTGTACAAAACGAACGGCGTGAACCCAGTTGGCTGTCTTGGGCCAATGGTGATTCAGATGCCAATCTGGTTTGGACTTTTCCGTGCCCTGTTCAAGGTAGTTCCGCCAACACCTGAGGGTCTGGCCAATCTGGACGGACTGTTCTACTCATGGAACCCGGCCAGACATGGCGTTCCGTTCAACAGTGATTTCCTTGGCCTTGACCTGGTTGGACTTGTTTCCGCCCAGCCGGCACCAATCAATATTTTGCTGCCAGTCCTTGTGGGCGGATCAATGTGGCTCACCCAAAAGATGACCATGACCAAGCCGTCTGACGAAAGACAGGCGCAAACGAACCAGATCATGTTGTGGATGATGCCCATCATGTTTGGTTTTTTCACATTCCAGTTCCCAACCGGCCTAGCGTTTTACATATTTGTATCCAACGTAGCTGGGTTCGTAATTCAGTACTTCGTAACAGGACGCCAGAATCCGTTCGCATCGTCTGAGGTGGAGAGCTCACCAACGCTTTCTGCCGTGGGGACAGGCACTACGGGTTCAGGCACCAATGACATGGAGGGTTCCACATCCGATGCCGACACGACAATTCACGGCGAAGACCGTAGACGAAGCAACCGATCTCGCTCTCGAGACTCTCGGTCTAAATCAAGAAGAAGTAGAAATCGTCGTCGTTAATCCCGGTCGATCCGGGATACTTGGCTTCGGGGGTGAGGCTGCTGAGATTCACGTCACCCCGGTAGATGAAGCGGGGGAGGCAGTTCCACCCATTGAGGCGCAGCCAGTAGAGGCTGAAGCTGTTGAGAATGAGGCCGGAGAGCCTGATGAAGAGAGCGCTCCGCGCCGAAGTCGTGGTGGCCGCAATCGCCGAGGACGCGGGCGTGGAAGAGGTCGTGGTCCCGGAGACTCGCAGCCGCAGAATGATGATGAACCTGCTTCTGCCGATTCAGAGTCAACTCCTGAACCGGTAGCTGACGCCGCCAGTTCAGACGATGACCCTGAAGAGTCGAGCACCCCGGTAGAGACGCCAACGGCGAAGGAATTAGAGCCGCGTGAACCGCGCCAACAGCGCGAGTATCGTGAGCGAGAACCTCGTCACCCCGGCCCTGATCCAGAAGTGGAAAAGGTTGCTGCTGAGGTCTTGGAATACTTGCTCGGTGCTATGGACGTGACTGTGCAAACGTTTGTGAGCGAAGAGGAAAGCACTGACTCGGATGTCGCATTTGAGTTGGAGGGTGAAGACTCAGGCCTGTTGATTGGCCGCAGAGGAGAGACCCTCCAGTCGCTGCAATTCTTGCTCAACATGATCATCAACAAGCGCATTGAGCGCTCTTGCTACGTCACGATTGACGTTGAAGGCTACCGGGAACGTCGGCAGGAGAACCTGGCGGAGACGGCAGATAGCGCCGCAGACCGCGCAGTTGATTCCAAGCGTGAGCAGACCCTCCAGCCGATGACCGCCGCAGATCGACGCATCATCCACATGACGCTGGCCGAACACCCAGACGTCATGACGGAGAGCAGCGGCGAAGGTGATCAGCGCCGGGTTGTGATTCTCCTCAAGGATTAGCGTCCGAACATAGGTGCGTGGGAGCGACGCATGAGCCAGTCTTCAGGGTCGTTCGTCGCGGTTGGACACTCCACCCGCGACATAACCACGCTTGCCTCTGGTGAGGTTCTCCCGCCTGAGATCGGCGGCACCGTCAGTTTCGGTGCCGCTGCCGCGCTGCACCACGGACTGAACTCGTCAATCGTCACGTCCGACGGCTCACCCGAAGAGCTGCAATCGTTGCTGCCGCAGGCGAACATCGTCAACGTGCCATCAGACCAGACGACTCTTTCGGTAACGATTTCTCGTCTGGTGAGAGACATCAGACCATCACAGCAACCGCCACCAGCATCAAGGCCAGTGATATTCCAGATGAGCTTCGCCGCCCGGATATCGCGCTGATCTGTCCGTTGGTACGTGAAGTAGAGATCGATTCGCTCACATGGTTTCCTGGCTCCATCACGGGCACGATCCTTCAGGGTTTCCTGCGCTCGTGGGATCAGGATGGGAACGTCTCAACAGCTGCGATTGAGCCTCCCGCGTTGGAGAACAAGATAGAGATCGCCGTGGTCTCTGCGCGTGAACTCAATGTCGCACAGGCTGAAGCGTGGTCCCGTGCCGCACGTGTGGTGGCGCAGACCAGAGGCAAGGATGGCGTCAGTATCTACGTTTATGGCGCATGGACTGATATCCCATCCACGCAAGTGGAGGAGGTCGACCCAACAGGCGCAGGTGACATCTGGGCAGCGTTCTATCTCATACGATTCCGAGAGAGCGGTGACGCGATTGAAAGCGCCAGGTTCGCCACACGTGCTGCGGCATACTCAGTGACGGCGGTCGGGTTGGCTGGTATCGAGCAGATTCCAGTCGAGTAACCCTGGCGGCCGGACGCATCTCGCAATACGGCGCGAGTGTAGAATCCAGCACTATCGGGCTGCCTCATTTGGCCCAAATTCACTGGCGATGGGCAGACCCATCGGGACTCGATCGTGACTGCAACCAACTCCCGTATATCTGATGAGCAAGCCGCCGATGAGCTTGAACTCGCGGGCGATCAGCTCTCAGCACTGTCAGACGCCATCGAAATTATCGCCTCGACGGTCGCAAACTCCGTCGTAGCAATCAAGATCGAGCGGCCAGGACCAACGCCCGCACCCGGTTTCGATACACGCAGTCGGGTGGGCAGCGTTGGCTCCGGCGTAGTCGCCTCAACCAGCGGACTCATCGTCACCGCCGCCCACGTTGTGGATCGCGCAGAGCAAGTGATTGTGACCACACCGAATGGCGACGATCTGAACGCCAAGTTGGTTGGTCGCAACGAATCTGTAGATCTGGCAATCCTGCAAGTTGATGCAAGCGATCTCACACCCATCACTCCATCAGCCATACCGCAGCGTCCCGGCCAACTTGTGCTGGTAATCGGCCGCCCGCCGGTGGCTGGCTATGTAGTCACAAACGGAATCGTTAGCGCGGTAGATCGTCCAACGCGCACGTTCAGCGGAATGGCAGTAAACGGCCTGATCCAGACAACAGCCGCAGTGGAGCCGGGCGTCAGCGGCGGTGCGCTAGCGGATAGCCGTGGAGCGCTGTTGGGGATCATTACATCGGCCACTGACTCAATACGCGCTATCTCATTCGCTGTGCCAATTGAGCAAGTGCTCGAGACGATCAACACACTGGCCCCGGCCGACGCCGGGACAGGCGTTTTATTCCCTCGTGATTGACGTAATTGATTGCGAGTTCGGGGTATCGCCTGAAGAGTACGGCGGTGTGTTGGATATCCCCTTTACGAGCGGGGTTGGCGAGTACACCGTTCAGTCGATCTCCCAGACCATCAAAACTGCGGCCGGAAGATCCGGCAACAGCAAGGTTTTGTTCCTCAACATCGTGCAGGATGCAGTGGAAGCGACATCGCGTGTTCGACTTCCTGGGATCGTCGATTGGCTAATCGGCTACCCACAGCCAACCATATTTTCAACACAGGGTGACCTGCGAGACTCCGGTCTCGAACTAGCGATGGCCTGCGATATTCGGGTGGGTTCATCGTCTGCGACGTATGGAATGACGAATATTGCCCGCGGTCAGATGCCCAATGATGGTGGCGTCCGGCTACTAACCCGACTCGTTGGGCCGGGAATCGCGACGGACATGCTGCTTACGGGGCGGGAGCTAAACGGGAAAGAGGCGCTTGATTATGCGCTGGTGAACTATCTCTCCGACGACCCGGTGGTTAAAGCCAAGGAGCTGGCACTCACCATCGCCAGCCACGGCAAACTGGCCTCCCAGTACGTAAAAGAGGCGGTCAACGGAGCCGGTGATCTCACATTTGAGCAGGGCGCCCGGCTCGAGGCAGACCTGAGCTTCATGCTTCACGGAACACCGGAACGCGAAGCGGGACTCGCTGCATTTCGCGAAGGGCGTGACCCGCAGAAATGAGCTCACCCTGGGAGACGTTGCTGTTCGATGTTGACGATGCGATCGCCACGATCACGCTGAATCGCCCTGATGTGATCAATGCTTACAACATCCAGATGCGGGATGATCTGTGGGATGTGTTGGGAGCCATCGGCGACATGCCGGACGTTCGCGCAGTAATCATCAACGGCGCCGGTGACAGGGGATTCTGCGCGGGCGCAGACCTCACCGAGTTCGGTACTGCGCCATCGCCGGGCGTGGCCCGACAGGTGCGATGGGAGCAAGATGTCTTTGGCCGGTTGGCCAACCTCAATGCAGTAACCGTCGCATCGCTTCACGGGCATGTGATTGGGTCAGGGCTGGAGATCGCTATGCTCTGCGATATTCGTGTTGCAGCAGATGATTGCCGGTTCAGAATGCCGGAGACGAAATATGGCCTCATTCCGGCGGCCACCGGAACGCAATCGCTTCCTCGCCACATACGACACGGCCGCGCACTCGATCTTCTGCTTTCGGGCAAGATGATAAATACCGATGAAGCGCTAAAAATGGGGCTTGTGCAGCGGACGATCAACCGCGAGAATCTCGACCGGTACTCACGAGGCCTCGCCAGTGAGTTGGCCGCACTTGAATCGACAGTGATCGAACGAGTCCGACGGCTGATCAGTAATGCTGTCGATATGCCGGCGGCGCAAGCGAGGCAGATTGAGTTGACGTTGTCCCGGAGCGCTCAAACAGGGAGCCAGTTCTGAATACATTTGATTTGCTGCAAATTGCATCGGCAATTGCACCGGACCGCGACGCATTCGTCACAGGCGAAAACGGCGATGAACGGTACACGTTCGCTGACGTCGAAGAGCGCGCAAGGTCGCTGGCGACAGGTCTGCGCGAGCTTGGGGTTGTTGCAGGCGATCGCGTCGCGATGATGGAAGTGAACCGTTCAGAGCACGCAGAGGCCGTGTTCGCCTGCGGGTTGCTTGACGCCGTGTTCGTGCCCATCAACTACCGCGCCCGCTCCCACGAACTCTCCGGCATGCTGCACGAGGTAACACCGCGAGTGATCATCGGCGGCGAGCGCTATGGCAACATCATTTCTGAAGCCGTGGAAGAGTCGAAGTCGACCGTTACGCCTGTGGGCATCGGCCAGTTTGCTGATTGGGCGAACTACGACTCGATTGTGCAAGAGAGCGAACAGCTCTGGGATGCGCCGGAGTCTGGCGATGACGACGCTGCAATGATCATGTTCACCTCCGGCACCAGCTCTCAGCCGAAGGGAGTTGTGCTATCTCATGACAGCTTTTGCGGATTCGTACTCTCCAACGTGACGCCAGCGGACCCCGATCCGGAGACCGCTGAGCGGACTCTGCTCACCGTGCCGCTCTACCACATAGCCGGCGCACAGGCCCTCATGTCGGGCGTGTACGGCGGCCGGACGCTGGTGCTGCAGCCGCAGTTTGAGCCGGAGTCCTGGATGGGGCTGGTCCAGCGCGAAAAGGTGAACCGGGCGATGGTTGTTCCAACCATGCTCAAGACGCTGATGGATCACGATGATTTCGAGAAGTTCGATCTTTCGAGCCTCGAAGTAATCACTTACGGTGCAGCCGCCATGCCCGAAGCGGTATTGATGGACGCACTTGAGAGGTTCCCGGACGCGCAATTCATCAACGCATTCGGTCAGACGGAAACGGCCGCGACGATCACGATGCTGTCGCCGGAAGACCATCGACTAGTCGGTACGCCCGAGGAGATCGAGGTTAAGAGGAAGCGCATCCGGTCGATCGGACGCCCGCTTGCCGATGTCGAGATCCAGATCGTTGACGATCAGGGCGCAGAAGTAGAGCAGGGCACCACCGGCGAAATCGTGGCACGGGGCCATCGATTGATGAAGGGCTACTGGAACATGCCGGATGCCACTTCTGGCGCTCTGCAGGGCGGCTGGCTCCACACCGGCGATCTCGGCTGGTCGGATGATGGCGGCTACATTTTCCTTGTAGGCCGCGTACGAGAGTTCGTGAAGCGCGGTGGCGAGATGATTTCGCCGGAAGAAGTGGAAGAGGTCATCGATCTTCACGAACATATTGCAGAGTCAGCCGTGATCGGACTCCCCGACGAGAAGTGGGGCGAGATCGTTCACGCCGTTGTAGTGGTCGCACCAAACACGTCACTCACCGGCGAAGAGATCATTGCATGGTGCCACAAGCGCCTCGCCAGCTACAAGAAACCAGAAGTCGTCCACTTCGTAGACGAACTACCCCGCACCCAACTCGGAAAAGTGATGAAGGGTGAGTTGCGAGCGCGTTTCCACATCGGCGGCTAGCTGCCCCCCTGTGGGAGAGGATTGAGGTGAGGGTGCGATTGATGGTGAGCACAGCGATTTGGTTTTCTGCTGTAGCGTACACATCGTCTAGAGGTCGTACACTTCGTGAGCGAACCACCCCGCAGACAGTGGGCTGCGGGCGCGATTCCGTAACGGCAATTGAGGAGACAAATTGCGTATCACCGATATCGAACTGATCATCTCTCAGGTTGATGAGCCGGGTGCGCTGGATGAATCCCCTGCGAAACCTGGGGAGGGCTCAGACTTTGCTCCCAAATCAGAGATTGTTGTAGTCACGATCAAGACCGATGGTGGGATCGACGGACACGGATTTGGCTGGGGAGTGAAGGGTGGTGCTCGACTTGCCCACGCCATTGCTGAGGTCTACCGGCCTGAGTTGCTGGGTGAGGACCCCCTGGATCGAGAACGGCTCTGGCACAAGGCGCATAAGGCTGACAGGTTCGGTGGGCTCACGTCATTTGCTGCGTACGGGGCGCTTGATGTAGCACTGTGGGATATCGGCGCCAAGCAGGCAGGGATTCCCCTCTACAAGTACATCGGAGCGTATCGGGATGTCATTCCTGCCTACGCAAGCTCCCCATTCCTTGAGACTCCGGATCAGTACGCTGAAATGGCGCTCTCAGCGCAGAAGCTTGGATACACCGCGTTCAAACTGCATCCTCCCGGCGAAGCGAAGCTCGATATCGAATGCTGTCGCGCCGTGCGAGATGCCGTTGGTGACACTATGGAACTCATGAGTGATCCGGTGGGTGGGGCTTACGATCATGAGGACGCGCTACGAGTTGGAAGGGCGCTGGAAAAACTTGATTATCTCTGGTTGGAGGAGCCGCTCTACGACCATGATATCCACGGTCTGGAGATGCTATCGAGCACCCTTGATATTCCGATCTGTGCGGCCGAGTGGAACTCTGACTTCTACTCAAAGCTCAACTTTCTAAAAGGCGGAGCGGCGGACATCATCCGTGCTGACGTGTCATGGACCGGCGGAATTACCGGTTCCCTCAAATCGGCCCATCTAGCAGAGGCATTTGGCGTTAATTGTGAACCACATATGACGGTCTTATCTCTGATGGACCTCGCGAATCTCCACCTCGCGTTGGCGATCAAGAACTGCCGCTATCTCGAGATCCCGTATCCGGACGGGGCGAAGTTTGGCCTCAAGAACCCGGTAGACATCGACTCTAACGGGATGGTGCATCCACCAGATTCGCCCGGACTGGGTGCCGACATTGACTGGGACGCGATATATGCCAACGAAGTGGCACGGATTTAGAGAGGGAAGGGTTCGCCAATGCGTTCTTCTGACAGCGACATATGCTCCGCAGACAGGTCGTAGCCTACCTAGTAGTTGGTGACCCTCGCAGCCCTAGGTTGCCAAGTGTCGTCCGATTCGTAGACGACACTCCCCCGCACCCAACTCGACAATGCCATGAAGGGAGAGCTGCGGGCGCGGTTCCATAACGGGGCCTGAGGTGAGGTCGTCATGAATGAGCCTAAGTTGCAAATGAGAACTCTGAGACTAGACGGACGCGTCGATCAATTCTTGTATTCTGTTGATCACCTGCTGATTCTCTTCACATGGTTCATGAGAACAAGAATCACCTCTACGACGAGCCGAGCAGGATTTAGTTGCGGCCCAAGCTAATAGTTCTTGGTTTGACATAGAGAACCTCCAGTACGTTTAGCTGCAACCAATCGGTACATACTAGAGCGTATATCAACTAAATATGAATTTATTCACTGGAGGGAATTAGTCGGAATGGGCTATAAGTGTTCGGCTGCAATTCGTCGGAGGTGATCGATTCCATCCTCATTAGACACATCAATAATCCAGTCAATGCTTGTTTGAGATTCAGAAATTGGGCCATCATGCATGGCGTTGGTTGCCACGATAAATTGCTGTGATGGGTGAGCTAGTTTGAATGCTTCGGCAGTTGCAGCGGCCTTCTTTTGGGTATCCGTCCTCAACATCCCGGGCCCGAGTAGCTTGTGAATGTTCTCATCATCAATGGGAATCCATTTTGGAGACCCCCGCGCCGCTAACACTGCGTTATTTATTTCCATATCATGAGTTTTCGTGGATCGAGGGGCACGGTGCACCTCGATTTCAATCCTGCTGAGAACTTCATACAACGCGGTGACAAAGACTCGATTCATGTGGGATGCACGACTTTGGAATTGGCCGACCTCAAAAACACTATTTCTTTGACATATCGGACAACGCTCGGGTTTCAAGCCCTGGCGGACCGTCTGAACACCGTCCTCTAGACATCCAGTGCATGCCCATGCGGGGATCAGATTCAAAAACTTCATCGACTCAGCAAAACAGGAGTTGAAATAATTCTCGAGCGACGTGGTTGATATTTCTCCACTTATGGAGTCCCGAAAGTTATCGACTACGATCTTTTGGAGGACATCCTTCTTTCGAGCCGGCCCTGCGGATGGATCCAGTAGTCCTTGCATTCCATCTTTGGGAATCGAAGAGGGTTCCTCAATTCGGAGTTCGGCGGAGTGGCTATTGCGTTCCGATTCAAGACGAAGTTCTGCTGCCGACCTGTATCTTTCATTGACTTCGTATCCCACATATTTTCGTCCGCTATGAACCGCAGCAACTCCCGTTGTCCCTGACCCCATAAATGGGTCAATCACTACGTCACCACGGAACGAATAAAGCCGGATTAGTCGCTCCGGTAGCGCCACGGGGTAAGGTGCAGGGTGATCAACTCTGGTCGCCGATTCCGCTGGGAACACCCACACACTTCTTGTGGATGACATGAAATCGGGTCCAGTGATATCTGAGGTTCTTCCCGAAGGATTGGCCCGATCAAATCGATTTTTCGAGAATACCAATATGTATTCGTGTGTATCCCGCAAAATCGGGTTTGTTGGTGAGGCCCAACTGCCCCAAGCCGTTGACGGAGCTGCAGAATCATCCTTATCCCAGATGATCTCGCCTCGCATTTGAAATCCGATATCAGCTGCGTCAGCAATTACAAACGCATGTATTGGAATGTACGGCTTTCGTCCCAGATTCGCGATGTTGATACATACCCGACCACCGGGTACTAATACCCTGTAAGTCTCAGTTAGAACTCTCCGAAGTAACGCTCGATAGTCATCGAGGGAAAGATCGTCATCGTAGTCTTTGCCCACATTGTAGGGCGGGGAGGTGATCATCAAGTGGACGGAGGAATCAGGTAGTTCCTTCATTGATTCACTTGACGAACCGATAATGGAATCGAGAAATGTAGGATTAATTCGGTTCTCGAGGTACGGCAGTTCCGGCTCAAGGTCAGGTTGGATTGCCCGCGCGTAATAGCTCGACGAGTCGTGGCTTATTCGACCACCGGTTCCAAACGAACTTGTTTCTGTAGATTCTCTTCGATGTGCCGCTGACATCGGAGAATACTAACGCGCCTGAGCGAAAAACGCGAGCCCAATTTTCAATCGCCCTCAACCGGCGATGGTTCGGGAAGGGACTCGTCTACAAGTTCGATGAGGTCTTTGGCCTGTTTCTGGTCTTCCATACCTTTGGCGGATATGCCTTCGTCGAACATCTGGAGGCAGAACGGGCAGGAGACGGCCACTGTGTCGCCTTCTGTTTCCAGGAAGTGCTCCGTGCGGATGTGGTTGACGCGCTTGTCGCCCGTCTCATCCATCCACATTCGGCCGCCACCGGCACCGCAGCAGAAGCCGCGCTCGCATCGTCGGTCCATCTCCATCAATTCCAGCCCGGGTACTGCGTTGGCGACATTGCGGGGTGAATCGTAGATGCCATTGTGGCGGCCCAGGTAGCAGGAGTCGTGATATGTCACTTTCCCGGGCTCCCCGTCTTCAGATGCTGAAATAGTCGCAAGTGCTGGCAGCTTGTTATCGGTGATTAGGCCGTCCACGAAGTCAGAGTAGTGGTGCACTTCAAGGTCTGCACCTAGCTGTGGATACTCATTTAGAAGCGTGTTGAAGCAGTGCGGGCAGGTGGTGACGATTTTCTTGATCCCGTAGCGGTTAAACGTCTCGATGTTCTGCTCGGCCAGAATCTGGAACAGATATTCGTTGCCCAGTCGACGAGCCGGATCTCCGGTGCACGTCTCTTCATTTCCCAAAACGGCGAAGTTCACGCCGGACTTCTTGAGCACGCTGGCCATCGCTCGGGTGACTTTGGCGTTGCGCTCGTTTAGCGCTCCGGTGCAACCCACCCAGAACAGCACTTCGGCGTCCGGGTTGGTGGCCATGGTCGGGATATCGAGACCTTCCATCCAGTCGGTGCGGGTCATCGAGGTGCCCTGCCACGGGTGGCCGCGTTGCTCAAGGCTCTGCAGTGCGGCCTGAGCGGTGGCGGGGAGGCGCGCCTCTTCCATTGCGAGGTAGCGGCGCATGTCCACGATTGTGTCGATGTGGTTGATTCCAACCGGGCACGCCTCAACACATGCGGCGCATGAGGTGCACGACCACAGAACGTCTTCGCCAACGGCGTCTGACACCATTGAGATCTTGGGTTCCGGGGCCGGTTCCCCTTCCGGCACATCAAGAAGTTCTCGGCCGCGCACGACCATGTAGCCCTTGAGGTCCTGGATTACTTTGCGTGGCGAAAGTGGTGCGCCGCTGGCCCACGCCGGGCAGTTGTCCTGGCAGCGACCGCAGTTGGTGCAGGCGTCGAAGTTGAGAATCTGGTTCCATGTGAAGTCGGGGAGGTCTTTGGCTCCAAATGTTTCCAGCGTCTCGAAGTCTCCCATCGGCGCAAGTGCGCCTCGAGGCCGTGCCGGTCGCAAGAAGAGGTTTGCTGGCGCCACGATGATGTGCATCATTTTGCCGAACCCCACGCCGATGTAGACGATCCACGACGTGTAAATAGCAGCGTGGAGCCACCACGTGACTTCATGCGTGCTCTGCATTGCAGATGCGCTCATGCCGAGGCCGTCGAATCCCTTCGCGAACACCCAGCCAACCGGTGACCAGCCTGCGCTGCCGGGATTGAAAAGGGGATCAGCCGGATTCAGTTCTGTGGCCCCAATGCGCATTCCTTCGAGGAAGAACCCGGTTAAGAGCAGGGCAAACATGAAGAGCAGCGAGTAGCCATCGTCGAGGAAGGTGTTCAGCCGAGCTGGCTTCAGAACATACCGCCGCCATGCCGCCATGCTGATGCCGATGGTTGCGAGTAGTCCGCCGAACAGATCCCACACGAATCCGGTCTGGACCCGGAATTCGGTAGTCGGGAAGTCGGCATGGAATAGCTTGTCCCAGTAGAACTCAACCGCACCCAACGTTGTGGCGATGAGCAGCATCGTGAAGCCCCAGAAGATGGCGAAATGCATGATTCCGGCATACAACTCTCGACTGCGCGTGAACTTGCGGTGAGCGAAGATGTCGAACGCCATCGTCTTGATGAATTCGATCGTCCGCGGCTGCCAGGGGCCAAGATCTGGCTCGGCCTTGCCCAATCGCCAGTAGCGTGAGCGCTGCCACAGGCCGTACGCCACTGCCACGGTGGCGATGAGCAGGGTGGTGTAGATGAACGCGCCGAACATTGGGTAGCCAATGTTCCAGAAATCTTCTCTTCCCGGCATGGTTAGCGGAGATGTCCTCTAATACAAACGAATTGGTGGGACTGCGATGCCGGGCAGGTTACAGGTAGGCGTTACGTGTTTGCCAACAGCACAACGGACGCTGTGATGAGCCAGGCGAGGATATTAAGGATTAGCGGCTTGTCTGTGAGAAGTATCTCTTCCGGGGATTCCGCGTCTGGCGTTGGCTTCACGTAAATAAGGTAGAGGTAGCGGAATATTCCGTAGACGACGAATGGAATGGTCAGCATCATGGAGTTGTTGTCCGGCAGGTTTGCGCCCGCGAACGCACCGCCAAATGTGTACAGCGAGTAGGCCACCAGTGTCGCGGGCGTCACCACGGCGGTCATCATGTCCAGGAAAGTCACCGTGTACTCGTTGAGAATCGCTCGCTGATCTCCAGCGGACTCTCCCGCATGCACCAATTCTGTACGGCGCTTGGCGATGGCAATGAACAGCGCACCCAGCGCTGTGACGATGTACAGCCACGGTGAGATTGTGAGATCGAGCACTTTGACGCCGATGACAGTTCCATCGATGGCGACTGATCCGGCGATGGCGCGAATTACGAATCCACCAGAGATGGACATCACGTCAAGAATTACCTGGTGCTTAAGGAAGAGGTTATAGGCCACCATGAGGACGATGTAGGAGACCGCGGCCAGCCCAAATTCCATGTTGATCAAGAATGCGAGTGCCAGTCCACCGACTGCGAATATGACTCCGATGATTGCCCCGAGTGGCACGGGAACTACTCCGGACGCGATGGGCCGGAATCGCTTTTTAGGGTGTACTCGATCCTTCTCTACATCAAAAATGTCATTCAGGATGTAGATTGAGCTGGTAACGAGGGTGAATATGCCGACTGCGGCAAGGTTGATGCCGATAATTCTGGCAACATCGCCAATCTCGTCTGGATCCCACCACTCATTGACGGTGAAAAACAGGGCGACCAATATCAGTCCGTTCTTGGTGAACTGACGTGGCCGCATGGCCCTGAACAGCCCCCACAACAAGGCCGCAAACCCGCGTTTCGGTGTTACAGCATCAACCGCCATGCAATGATCATAGGCATTACAGACCTAAGGGTGCAATCGTGACCGGACACAGGAAAAGATTAGATCAACTGCTAGTAGAGCGAGGTGATGCGCCATCGATTGCTATCGCTCAGGCAATGATCATGGCGGGTGAAGTGAGGCTGGGCGGCCTACTAACCGGCCGCGCTCCAACCGCGGGCATGCAGCTTGATTCTGACACCGAGATCATTGCGAAGTCACGCCCAAGGTTCGTATCCAGGGCCGGCGAGAAGCTTGATGCGGCAATAGAACAATTTGGCCTGTCTGTCTCGGGCCTGATCGCGCTGGACGTCGGGGCCTCAACAGGTGGGTTCACGGACTGCGTCCTCCAGCGTGGCGCCACTCGCGTGCATGCCGTAGACGTAGGGCACGGTCAGATCGATTCAAAGATCAGCGCTGACTCACGCGTGTTGGTTCAGGAGCGGGTGAATGCGCGACACGGCATCGCGCTTCCGGAGCAAGTGGACCTGATTGTGATGGACGTTTCCTTCATATCCGTGACGAACGTGATTCCCGCCGTGCTCCCCAACCTGCGTGAAGGCGGTCAAATGGTGGTTCTCCTCAAGCCACAATTTGAGGCGAAACGGGGAGAGGTTGGGAAAGGTGGAGTGATTCTTGATATGCAACTTCGCGCACGAATCGTGGGCAGGTTTGCCATGTGGGCCACGGAAAACGGCCTGCGAGTGAGAAATCTGGCGCGATCTTCGGTGGTTGGCAGCTCTGGCAATGAAGAATTCCTGATTCATCTTGAGCCTGTGCAGACCTTATAGCCCCTAAACCGCTATTCTCATTTACGCTCGCCAGTCGATATACTTGAGTAGCAATCATCGGAGGTGGGTTCTGGAGGGGATCCCTGTCTACTAATTATCCGGGTTACTACAGTGCCGGACCAGTCGGGCTCTCGGGCGATAAGCCTTGGCGTTCGTTAGTTTCTGACACGCCATTCCATGACGACGATAAACCGCAAGATGAATGCGGGATTTTTGGCATCATGGATCGCGAGACAGACGTTGCTCGCGCCACGTTCTTTGGTCTGCATGCGCTGCAGCATCGTGGCCAGGAAAGCGCCGGTATAGCGGCTTCTAATGGCCGCCGGATCAAAATCCATGCCGATACCGGCCTTGTGACGCAGGTCTTCAGAGAAGAGGACCTTGAAGGACTGACAGGCCACATAGCGATTGGCCACAACCGTTACTCCACCAAGGGCGCGACAAAGAAATACAACGCACAGCCGTATCTCATTAACGGCCCCGGCATTGAGTTCGCGTTTGGCCACAACGGCAACGTTATTAACGCAGGTGAGTTGAAGCGCGAGCTGTCGGAGTGGGGAATCACCTTCCGAACGTCGTCAGACTCCGAGGTGATTGCGCACCTATTCGCCAACGCACCGGGGCAGACCTGGGGTGAACGGGCTGCATACTGCATGCGTCGCTTGAAGGGCGCGTACTCCCTCATCATGATGACCTCAAATGAGCTTGTCGGGATTCGTGATCCGCTCGGAATTCGGCCACTCTGTATTGGGCGCATAAACGATGGCTATGTTCTGGCATCGGAATCGTGTGCGCTCGATAACCTTGGCGCAACGTTCGAACGTGAACTGGAGCCGGGTGAGACTGTCGTTATCACCGAGGACGGCGTGCAAAGCGACATCTGGAGTGGTGCGGCCAAGAACAATACGCACTCCATGTGTGTGTTCGAGCATATCTACATTGCCCGGCCTGATAGCACGCTTGCAGGCAAATTGGCCTACCGGGCGCGCCAGGCTATGGGCCGTGAACTTGCGAAGATGCACCCGGCTGAGGCTGACCTGGTCATAGGGATTCCGGACTCTGGGATACCACACGCAGTTGGCTACTCTGAGGAATCCGGAATTCCGTACGGTGAGGGTCTGGTCAAGAACCGATACGTGCAGCGGACATTTATCCAGCCAGATCAGGCGATGCGTGATCTGGGTGTTCAACTCAAGTTCAACCCGTTGCGCGACGTTATTGAAGGGAAGCGTGTAGTCGTGGTTGATGATTCAATAGTTCGCGGAACCACGACTCCTAGAATTGTTGAGATGTTGCGAAAAGCAGGGGCATTAGAAGTTCACGTCCGAATCTCTGCACCACCGATTACTTCCACGTGCCACTTTGGCGTGGATATGAGTAGCCTGGATCAGCTGGTGGCAGCAAATAACTCAGTAGATGAGATTCGTGAGTTGATTGACGCAGACTCGCTCGGGTACCTGGATGTCGATCATCTGATGCGTGCTGTGGGCGTGAAAGATGAGTCGTATTGCCGTGGCTGTTTCACCGGTAGATACCCCATTCCGGTGCAGCTCGAGATGAGCAAAATGGAACTGGAAGAGCCGATGGGTGTTTAAGGCGGCTAGCACACTCCCCGGCTTCAGTTAAATATCTGCTCTGTCCCGCCGTATACTTCGAATCAGGACAATTTTTAGTTAAAGGCCTGGTAACAAGCGCCGATGACCGGAATTACATACAGAGAAGCTGGCGTTGATCTAGACGCAGCCGCACCGATCAAGAACGCTCTGATCTCAATTGTGGGTCAGACGCATGGGCCCACGGTACTGTCCAACTCCGGTTTTTTCGCCGGAGGAATCGACAACCCGGACGACTCCGAGACGCTCATCATTGCCAGCACCGACAGCGTTGGGACCAAGGTGCGGATTGCCGTTGCGGCTGATAAGTTTCAGTCGCTGGGCAAAGACATCGTCAATCATTGCGTAAATGACATCCTGACCACCGGTGCCAGACCGCTCTTTTTCCTCGACTACATCGGCATAGATAAGGCTGATGAAAAGCGAATTCTTGAGGTTGCAGAGGGCCTGCGCGACGCCTGCAAAGAAGCAAACTGCTCCATCATCGGCGGCGAAACGGCGTTCTTGCCTGGCGTCTATAACGATGGCGACTTCGATCTGGTTGGCTTCATCGTAGGCACAGTTCGCAAAGATGAACTGCTAAAGCCCAAAGAGACCATCCAGGAGGGCGACATCCTGCTGGGCATCCCATCCAGCGGAATGCACACGAACGGCGCTTCGCTCATTCGTCATGCGTTCAAGATCGATGAAAATCCTGACGTCCTGAACGAACGGCCGGAGGGACTCGACGTCACGCTTGGCGAGGCACTACTCGAACCGCATCGTAGCTACCTGGATGTGATCGCGCCGGTGATGGGAGACATCAGAGGCATGTCGCACATTACGGGTGGTGGGTTCCAGGAGAATCTTCCACGAGTGATGCCAGACGGACTTGCCGCAAAACTGGATCGTGGCAGCTGGGATGTCCCGGCTCTATTTAACGTCATACAGGCGGCTGGCGGCGTGGATGAAGCTGAGATGTTCCGGGTATTTAACATGGGAGTCGGCATGATTCTCATCTGTGCGCCAGAACGTGCTTCGGCCGTTCTGGCTGCGACTGACGGTGCCTGGGAGCTTGGCTCGGTTGTCAGCCAATCGGAGACATCAGGCAACAGCGTGGTCATCGAATAGTGAGATTTCAGAGCTGACCCAGTTTGACCGACTAGAGAGGATCCACGTGGCCTACGCGCTACTAAGCGTTTATAACAAGCAGTCCATCATCGACTTTGCGCGTGTCTTGAGCGAGGCAGGCTACGATCTGATTAGCACTGGTGCGACGTACGAGACGATCTCATCCGCAGGCGGGCTGGAAGTCACGCAGGTGGCGGAAGTAACCGGATCGCCAGAGATTCTTGATGGGCGTGTGAAGACGCTGCATCCCAAGATTCACGGCGGGATTCTTGCCCGGCGCGATGTGGATACGCACGTTGCAGAACTGTCCGAGCACAACATAACAGCGGTGGATGTTGTGGTGTCTAACCTTTACCCGTTCGTTGAAACAATTTCCAAGCCAGGTGTATCGCTTGAAGACGCGCTGGAGAATATCGACATTGGCGGACCTGCGATGGTGCGGGCTGCGGCCAAGAATTTCCCGCATGTGATTGTTGTTGTTGATCCGGGAGACTACACCCGAGTTGGCGAGATGATCGCCTCCGGTGGTGTGCCTATCGAAGAACGTCGCAAACTTGCAGCTAAGGCGTTCCAGCACGTGGCCCACTATGACACGGTGGTGAGTTCATACCTGCGCGGTAAGTCGCTGGGTGACGGCAACTTCCCTTCAGAGTTCACCGGCGGCTGGAACCTGATCTCCAAGCTGAAGTACGGCGAGAACCCACATCAGACCGGTGCAATCTATTCCTCACCAGGCACACCGAGCGGGTTGGCCGGCGCCGAGAAACTGCTTGGCCCTGAACTTGGCTACGTCAATTACCTGGATGCTGACTCAGCATGGCGCTCTGTGCAGACGCTGTCTGACAACGCCGTCTCCATTATTAAGCACGCTAACCCGTGTGGATTGGCGATTCACGAGGATCAATCCGAAGCGTTCCGACGAGCACTTGCTGGCGACCCGATTTCGGCATACGGCGGGATTGTGGGCTTCAACCGCACAGTCACTGCGGACACTGTTGCGACCATGAAGGGCACGTTGTTCCACGTGATCATTGCTCCCGGATATGAGCCGGATGCACTGGAAGCGCTCTCCAAGCGGAAGAGTGCTCGCGTGTTGCGCGTAAATCGGCCCGGCTCTCCCGCGCTGGGAGTCCACACCATCTCTGGCGGTCTGCTGGTTCAATCGCCAGACACCATTCCAGAGACTCCTGACGATTGGGAAGTGAAAACGGAGAAGCAGCCCACGGCGCAGCAGCTGAAGGATCTGGAATTTGCGTTGCATGCCTGCGCAATGATCAAGTCCAATGCAATCGTAATGGCAAAGGATCAGGCGATAACAGGCATGGGAGCTGGCCAGCCAAATCGTGTGATGAGTGTGGAAATAGCTGCACGTTTGGCGGGCGAAGAGTCGAATGGTTCAGTGCTAGCATCTGATGCATTTTTCCCATTTCCCGACAGCATAGAAGCGGCTGATGCAGCAGGTTGTACCGCGGTCATCGCGCCGGGTGGCTCAATCCGAGATGACGAAGTCATCGAAGAAGCCAACAAGCGAGGGATCATTCTGGTGTTCACGCCTAACCGGCACTTCCTTCACTAGGCGTCAGGTCAGCTAGACATCGTGGCAACTACTGTTGATGTGATCATTCCGGTGCTCAATGAAGAGCACAATATCGCTCGTTGCGTTCAGATGCTTCGGAACTTCTTCAGCGAACATCCAGACCGGGAGTGGAGCATCCTGGTGGCTGACAACGGTTCGACGGACAAGACTGTTGAAGTTGCGAATGGTCTGATGAACGATTCCGGAGACCTGCGCATCACTCATCTCGATCAAAGAGGTCGTGGCCGGGCGCTCAAGAAGGCGTGGCTTGAGAGCGATGCCGATGTCAGGTGCTACATGGACGTGGACCTGTCTACTGATCTGAAACATATTCCCGAACTGGTCAGCGCTATAGCTGATGAGGGTCACGCCGTAGCTACTGGGTCAAGGTTGTTGCGAGATTCAGATGTGGTGAACCGGACACTCAAGCGCGAGATCACCTCTCGAGGCTACAGCGCGCTATTTCGAACGATGTTCTTCACGAAGTTCAAAGATGCGCAGTGCGGCTTCAAAGCGCTTTCCGCGGATGCTGCAATTGCATTGGTTCCGTTGGTCAAGGACAACGCCTGGTTCTTTGATACGGAGTTGTTGCTCATAGCGCAAAAGAACGGTTACTCCATAAAGGAGATCCCCGTACGGTGGGTCGATGACCCGGATTCCAGGGTCAACGTCATCAGCACGGCGTGGGAAGATATCAAAGGCCTGCTGCGACTCAGATTTGGCGGGAGGCCGAAGGTTGCTGACCGGTAGCACCTGTGGCCGTGGTCGGGTATCGTGCGAGTGTGCCATTAGCACTGCATCGTTTAGCCCGAATCGCGATTACACTAATGGGGTACAAATGTACTACTGCTCAAGAATTCGTGAGATTAGTTTTTAGCCCCCAACTGGTGATTCACCGGGAAGACAGTTACTGAGCCCATGACAACACGTGACTTCGAGATTGCGAACTCCCTGCTGGTGGGTGACACGGCGGACGTCTACTTCCACCGCACCATGACTATTCTCCGCAATGAGGGGATGAACCCTGAAGTGGTGATGGAGTTCACGCCTGAGCGCGGTGGAGTCCTGGGTGGCATCAATGAGGTGAAGTCGCTGCTCACCAAAGTTCTGCCAGAGACGGGCCGAGAAGTGTGGGCGCTTGAAGAGGGCTCCGCGATCAATCGCAAAGAAGTGTCTCTGCGAATTCATGCCCCTTATGTTTCATTTGGCCTGTACGAGACCGCAATCTGCGGAATATTGGCATCATGCACAGGCTGGGCTTCGGCAGCCCGTGAATGCGTTGAGGCGGCTCAGGGAATCCCTATCGTCTCGTTCGGCGCACGCCATGTTCATCCTTCTGTTGCAGGCGTGATGGAGTACTCGGCCGTCGTCGGTGGGTGTGTTGCACCTTCATCCGTACTGGGCGCTCGCCTGACTGGCCTGACGCCGTCTGGGACTATGCCCCATGCGCTGGTTTTGATCATGGGTGATACCGTCCGCGCGATTCAGGCGTTTGACCGGCATATGCCGCCGGAGACACCCCGTGTAGCACTCGTGGATACGTTCCATGATGAGGTAGAGGAGTCGCTAGAAGTTGCTCGCGTGATGCGGGAGAAGCTTCGAGGTGTTCGCCTTGATACACCCCGCGAGCGTGGCGGTGTGACACCGGCGCTTGTGCAAGAGCTTCGCGCGCGGCTCGATCAGGCAGGGTTCAGTCACGTAGACATTATTGTGTCCGGCGGAATGAGCCCAGATCGAATCCGAGAATTCGTAGAGACCGAATCTCCAGTGAACGTGTTCGGGGTTGGCTCGTATATCAGTAGCGCATCATCAAACAACTTCACTGCAGATATCCATGAGATCGAAGGTCGCCCAGCTGCCAAGCGAGGACGAATCCCGGGTATCACTCAGAACGGGCGACTCGATCGAGTTCTCTAGGACTAGGCGCTCGTATTCAGAGCATCGGCAAGTTCCAGCCTGACGCAATCGCTGGTCTCACTGGAGACTTTGGCCCACTCAGCTATACGGTATCCGGCGACCCACACAATTCTGTTTTCCAGTAGTACAAGCGGAATGCGTCGTCGCAAATCGCGGGGGACTTTGGCATCAATGAAGAAGTCTGACAGCTTCTTTTCGCCTGTCATGCCGAGTGGCTGGAATCGATCACCTTCAATCCAGTTCCGCACCGTGAGAGACTGCCCGGTGGCTTTCAGATCCAGAAATGCCACGGAATCACTGGCAAACGGCGTGCCTTTCGGTGGCTCGGCGAGGACTGCCGTCAGGGTCGTCTCAGTGTTAAGTGCTACCGAACCGGGTACGTTCAGCGGTTTCTCATCATCGATGGGCAAATAGCGGAATTCGGTGGGATTTGACCCACGACTCAGGGTGGCGTTTTCATACCCAATTTCGAGGACCACTCCGGCTGGAAGTTCGACCGACTGTCCAACGCCGCCGTGGACGGCGCTGAGGATTGCGGTGACGTGCACCGATTCGAGAGTCTGATGGCGGTCTGGGGCAAACTCAGCATAAGCTCGCTGGATTATCCGTGCAGCGATGGCAGCTGGCACATGGTTCAGAACAGCGAGTGGTAAAGATACAATTCCGCCGTCGTGTTTGACTGCGGGCCATTGTTCATCGACCATAGCCTCAAGCGCCTGATGATCTGCACCGGCAACTTCGCCAAGTCTGGTGAGCGCATGCGCAACGGATGGATTCAACTCCCGCATCTCAGGAAGAATCTTGTGGCGAATGCGGTTTCGCGCGAATGACAGGTCATCGTTGGATGAGTCATGGCGGGTTCGCACGCCTATCGATTCACAGTAAGCTTCGGTGTCAGGCTTGCTCGCTGAGAGAAGTGGGCGCACCAGTCTGAGTCCTTCTGAATCGTCTTCACCCGGAACCGGACCTCTCGGTTGGATGCCCTGCAGTCCTGCCAGCCCGCTTCCCCTAACAATGTGCAGTAAGATCGTTTCGGCCTGATCGTCGCTGGTGTGCGCCGTGGCAATGCTGCCGACACCGTGGCGCCGTGCCGTATCTGCCAGGAATTTGTAGCGCATGGTGCGTGACGCCGATTCCAGGCCTCCGGATTGCGTCGCAGCGTATCCGGCCACATCTCCGGTGCCGATCTCAAACGTTATTTCGTGTTCTGTGCAGAAATCTCGAACGTATCGAGCATCACCTTCTGACTCAGGTCCTCGGAGGCGATGGTTGAAATGTGCTGCGACGAACATAGGAATCTGATTGGGATCTGCTTCACGCAGATGGGCCAAAGCGACCAGCATTGCCATGGAATCTGGACCACCCGAGACCGCGAGAAGAAGTGTCTCAGAGCGGGTGACACCAGAAGCTACTAGCCCATCGCGTAGCGCTGCCTCAAATGGGTGAAGACGGACCATAGTCTTTTAGCCTGCCGGCTGGGATTCTGGCACGGTCGTCAACGGAACTCGAACTTCAACACCCGAAATCTTGTTCCCTTCAATCTTGATGATCCGGAACCTGAGTTCGTTGAATCGGAATCGATATCCCTCCTGCGGAATGCGTTGGACAGTCTCCAAAACGAATCCTGCGATCGTGTTGTAGTCGCCATCAGGTAGATCCAAATCTAGGCGGTCATTTGCCTCATCAATGGACATTCCACCATCCAGTTCGAACGTGTTCTCTCCGATGCTCACGATCTGCTGCGAGGGCTTGAGGCCTTCCTCGCCAGTTCGTCCAACAATCAACTCCAGGATTCGTGTGAGCGTTACAACTCCGGCGATACCACCGAACTCATCAACGACCAGTGCGATCTTATGACCGTCACTCTGGAGGGATTCGAAGAGGTCGAGCAACGGTGCCGACTCCGGAACGAAGTACGGTTTTCGCATCAGGTTGGTGACGGGCCTGTCCAGGTCGTCTGGGTTTTCGGCAAGTGACTGCATCACGTCTTTGATGGAGAGAATTCCCACCACATCGTCTTCATCATCCTCGAAGACTGGGAATCGAGTGTGCTGGGTGCGCTGATACAGCTTCAGAAAGTCCCGAACCATGGTGCCGGCCTCAACCCAGATGATCTCGTTGCGTGGGCTCATTACATCAGCAACTTGCATTTCACCAAAACGGAACACTCCTTCAAGCATCTCCCCGCGGGCTGATTCAACCGTTCCTTCTTCTTCTCCAACGTCAATCAACATTCGAAGCTCACCCTCTGTAACAGTTGGGGTGATTAATGCCTGTCTCCCGCCCATCAAACGGACAACCAGGCGAGGGATAGCTGCGAAGAACCATACGATTGGCCCGGTCGCGATCATCAAATACAGAACAGGACGCGCTGAGATCAGTGACCACTGTTCATTCATCAGGGTGGCTACAGATTTTGGCGTGAGCTCCCCGGCCACTACGATCAGGACCGCAGCAACGGCGGTGGCGAGCGCCACGACGAGCACATTGTTGCTATCAAATATCTGGATGGTCACGCTGGTAGCGACCGCGGTCACCATGATGTTGAGGACGTTTCCGGTCAGCAAGATTGCACCAAAGAACCGCTCGTGTTCTGCGGTTACTTGCATGGCGGCGGCGGCGCGGGGATTTCCTTCTTCTGCCAGGCGGCGTATTCGTACCTTGTTAACTGAAATAAGGGCTGCTTCAGACGCGCTGATGAACGCGCTGCCCAGCAACCCGATAGCGATAACGATTATTGCGATAGCCACTGCTGGCCCTCTCCGCCCGCCGGCGCAAGCGATGCTTGCAGACCGGAATGTGCGCTAGATAGGGAGTTGAATCCCTTAAGGAATTCTAGCGCAGTGGGAGGGATGGCCTAAAGTGTGGCTTGATGCGCTGTTTACTCGTCCTCAGATTCCTCTGAAGCGGCGCCCTCTGCAACTTCTACCGTTGCTTCCGGGGTGAGTGTGACGACTTCAAATGATGCTCGGATAGCGGCGTCGATCTCTTCTTGGGCTTCCTCATTGTTGATGAGGTACTGTCGAGCAGCCTCACGACCCTGGCCCATTCGAACCTCGCCGTGCGAGAAGAATGATCCGCTCTTCTTCAAAAGACCCAGTTCAAGACCCATGTCCAGCAATGCGCCTTCACGACTGATTCCGCGATTGAATAAGATCTCAATCTCCGCGGTCTTGAACGGTGCAGCAACCTTGTTCTTTACTACTCGTACTCGAACACGGTTTCCGGTGACGTCATTGCCAACTTTGATCGACTCCATCCGTCGCAGATCCATACGTACGGAGGAGTAGAACTTGAGTGCGCGTCCACCAGGTGTGACCTCAGGGCTTCCAAAGAACACTCCAACCTTTTCACGCAACTGGTTGATAAATATGACTACGGTGTTCGTGCGAGCAACAGAACCGGTCAGCTTTCGGAGTGCCTGAGACATTAGGCGCGCCTGAAGACCGATGTGGGTATCGCCCATCTCACCTTCCAGTTCAGCAGAAGGAACCAGCGCCGCAACACTATCAATGACTACAACATCAAGGGCGCCTGATCGCACCAGGTAGTCCGTGATCTCCAATGCCTGCTCTGCTGAGTCTGGCTGTGAGATGTATAGAGCATCGACATCTACGCCACAGAGTGCCGCGTAAGCAGGATCCATAGCATGTTCAGCATCTATGTAAGCGGCCGTGCCGCCTGCTCGTTGCGCCTCAGCTACGATGTGGGACGCCAGTGTTGTCTTTCCGCTGGATTCTGCCCCAAAGATCTCAACGATACGTCCACGGGGTACGCCGCCTACACCAAGAGCCATGTCCAAGATGATGGAGCCTGTAGGTATCGCCGCGACCGAATGAATCCGGGATTCGCTCATCTTCATGATTGAGCCGCGACCGAATGCCTTCTCAATTTGGCTCAGGGCCAGATCTAGGGCTTGATCGCGCTCTGTCGGTTTCCCGTTCAGGCTAACGGTGCCATCCTGCAGGCTAACGGAGCCGTCCTGTACGTGGCGGGAGGTCTTTTTTTTGGTAGGCATTCTGTTCTGTCCTGAGTTTTCGGCGTTACCGGCTCGATCATTGGGTCCCAATTTATCGGGACGAACCGAGCCTAGCACATTTGTTCTACTCCCTCAAATACCTCATGTCACAACAGGCATTTGAGATCCGCGTCGTTCACAATCTTCGCGTTTCCCTGTTAGGTATGAAGCCACTACGATGTGGAGGAATCGTGACGATTCGAGCGTTTTAGTCGCCCACCCCATTTCGCGTGAACTACATGAGGGATATTCAACTTGTCCGACACATTGCACACGATCGGGTTTACTCGGAAATCAGCGGCAGAGTTTTTCGGTGCGTTGGAGCAAGCAGGCGTTAAGACCGTCGTCGATGTTCGGGTGAACAATTCGTCTCAACTCGCAGGTTTTACAAAAAGAGATGATCTAGCGTTCTTTTTGCGAGAGGTTCTTGGTGTGCGCTACATCCACGAGCTGAGTCTGGCTCCAACCCAGGAATTGGTTAAGAGTTATCGAGCGAAGCACATCGATAGCGATCAGTTTGAAACCCGCTATTTGGAGTTGTTACACATGAGAGATGTCTCAGGACATCTCAAGGAGTCTGACTTTCGCTCGGATACCGCACTGCTGTGCTCAGAACCAGAGGCCGCGCATTGTCACCGACGCATAGCGAGCGAGTATTTGCGATCCAACTGGGGCGGTTTCGAAATCATCCACCTCTAAAAGTCTGTCTATGCAGGAGTCAAATACAAAAAGAAGGCCCCGATGCAATATCGGGGCCTTCTATCGACATTAGTTAGTCGATGGGGTCTACCAGCGACGTCCGCCGCCACCGCCGCCATCACCGCCGCCGCCGTAGCCTCCGCCACCACCGCCTCCGCCACCACCGCGACGATCTTCGCGTGGTCGGGCTTCGTTGACGCTGACTTCACGACCGTCGAGCTGGGAGCCGTTGATGGCTGCCATGGCCGTGTTGCCCTCGCCGTCATCTGACATCTCAACAAAACCAAAACCACGTGAGCGGCCTGATTCTCGGTCGGTGATTACACGAGCTGAGTCAACTGCACCGTGAGTTGCAAACGCAACCCGCAGTGAGTCATCTGTCGTGTCGAAACTAAGGTTTCCTACGTAGATATTCAACTACTTACTCCTCCGCAATAGCGGACAAACTATTTCGCATCTAACCGCGCTCAAGGTCCATGGGTTCGCGGTGAGCGTATCCGGGGAGCATGTGCAGGATCTATGCGGACAGTCACAACATGCCGCAAATAGTCATGACTGCCAATTAACTTTACGACCTCTACATTCTACCAAATAGGCAGGATTCGACAACAAGGGGACGGCGAACGGCGATTTACCAATGTTGAGGAGGTGCAGGTAGTCGCCTGATTATTGGATGTCCACACCTCTCTGCCACCCTGAAATCTTTCAAGAGTCAGCCTATTGTCAGAGCGAATTGACACTGATTCGAATATGATGCCCGCACTATGCCATCTGAGCGTGTACAGTGGCGAATAGACCGGTTTCTTGATCAGGCCGATGAGGCACTTGAGGCCAACGCCTGGCAAAAGACCGTCGAAATATGCCGCGCCGTTTTAAAATTGGACGGCGAGAACGCAGACGCCGCTTCGTTTCTTGAGGCTGCTGAAGAGGCAATCGAGGCAGGGACGGCTTCAACGCCGCCTCGCGCATCTGAAGAGATCACCCCATCGACCACGATAGATCAATTACCAACGTCCTTCACCAACGGACGTTTTGTGGTCAAGAGTCTCATCGGCGAAGGTGGCAAGAAGAGGGTCTATCTGACCCACGGCACCACGCTCGACCGAGACGTAGCGTTCGGCTTGATCAAGTCTGAAGGACTCGATGCCGATGCTCGACAGCGCATCACCCGAGAAGCCCAGGCGATGGGTCGTTTGGGTGACCACCCCAACATCATGCCTATTCATGATCTGGGGGATGAGATTGGTCAGCCATATCTTGTTCAGCCACTAATGAACGGTGGCGATGTAGGAGCGCTGATCGAGGCCGCTGACGATGGTAGACTCCCTCCTGAGGACGCACTGCGGCTTGCAGCCGAGATCTGCAGCGGGCTGGAATTTGCCCACTCCAAAGGGATCATCCATCGTGAGCTGAAGCCTGGGAATGTATGGCTAACCAGCGGTGGCAACGCCCGCATCGGTGATTTTGGATTGGCGCTGTCAATCGATCGTTCTCGCCTCACGCAAGAGAAGATGATGGTTGGCACTGTCTCCTACATGCCGCCTGAGCAGGCCACTGGCGGAGAGGTAACGGAGCAGGCAGACCTGTATTGACTGGGGGCGATGCTCTACGAAATGGTGACTGGCAGGCCACCTTTCTTGGGCGACGATGACATCGCGATAATCAGCCAGCACGTCAACACACCACCGGTGGCACCGAGTTGGCACAACCAGTCACTCCCGCAGACGCTGGATTCGCTCATCATGCGGCTGCTCTCAAAGGCGCCATCAGAGCGCCCTGAAAGCGCCAGAGACGTCTTGCTGGCGCTTTCAGGCATCGACGGCTGAAGCTGTGGTTGCACGTGAAGATACCCAGGGTTCGCTGGATGCCATGTCAGGCGGCGTCTTCGTAGGCCGACACCGTGAGATGGATGCCCTGAAGGCGGCATTTGAAAAGACTCTCGGTGGTCACGGCAAGATGGCCGCTCTGGTGGGCGAGCCGGGCATCGGTAAGACTCGTACAGCGCAGGAACTTGCCACCTACGCCAGTATGCGAGGTGGGCAGGTGCTGTGGGGGCGCTGCTATGAAGGGGGTGGTGCGCCGCCATATTACCCATGGGTTCAGGCCATCCGCAGCTATGTCACGGAAAAAGATGCCGATGATGTTCGACGCGAAATGGGCAGCCATGCGTCGGTGATTGCAGAGATAGTTCCAGACGTGAAAGAGCGGCTACCAGATCTTCCGGCTCCACCGCTGATTGATGATCCTGAATCGGCTCGGTTCAGGCTTTTCGATGGGATCGCCACGTTCCTGAAGACTGCATCTGATGCACAACCAATCGTCCTCATGTTGGAAGACTTGCACTGGTCGGACAAGCCCTCGCTGTTGCTGCTGGAGTTCGTGGCGCGTGAGTTGGGCAACTCCCGGCTGATGATCGTTGGCAACTACCGCGACATGGAACTGAATCGGCGACATCCACTGTCGATCACGCTGGGGGAGCTAAGTCGTGAGCGTCTGTTTGACCGTGTGCTGCTACGAGGGCTGCAGAAGCACGATGTGCGGCGATTCATTGAAGTTGACGCGGGGATAGACCCACCAGATGCCCTGGTAGATGCCGTGCATACCCAGACGGAAGGCAACCCTTTATTCGTCACGGAAACGGTGCGATTGCTGATTCAGGAAGACGATATAACTTCTGGAACTCAGGCTGGTGGCGGCACATCGTCGTGGGAAATTCGCATCCCGGAGGGCGTGCGAGAGGTCATAGGCCGCAGGCTGGATCGGCTCTCAGAGCGCTGTAACGAAGTGCTGACCACAGCTTCGGTAGTCGGTAGGCAGTTCCGGTTCGATGTGCTGATGATGCTTGTGGACGATGCGTCAGAGAACATGCTTCTAGATGTGCTCGACGAAGCGCTCGAGGCACGCATCGTGGAAGAGGTGGGTTCAGAAGTAGGTCTCTATCAATTCGCGCACGCACTAATTCAGGAGACGCTCAGCTCAGAACTGTCCGCCAATCGCACCGTCAGATTGCACGGGCGGATTGCTGAGGCGTTGGAACAGCATTACGGGGATGATGCAGAGGCTCATGGTGAGGAGTTGGTAGCGCACTTCGATCAGGCACAGATCCTGCTAGGCCCGGAGCGACTGATCAAGTACTGCGTTAGTGCTGGCAACGCGGCGTGGGGTCAGTTTGCCTATGAAGAGTCCTAGAAATATTTCCTGATCGCTCACGAAGCCGCGACCGAGCTTGAGCCTGGGGAAATGCTGGCGGATGTAAAAATCGGCCGAGCCAAATCAGGCTGGCTCGAGCCCAGTCTGACATCGCAAGAAACTTGGGACATAATGGTCGCCAGTTTTGAGATGTATCTCGCTGCAGGTCAACCAGAAAAGGCGCTGGGTGCGATCGGTTTTGAAGTCGGAATTAGCGCAGCTTTGAAAGGCGTAATAGCGCCCCTGGAGCGTGCGTTGGGCATACCTGAACCGGGATCAATCGAGCAGGCATGGATTAAACTTGGTACGCGATCGCGAGGCACTCTCAGCTTCTCGATATTGAGGGGGCTCGGTTACTACTCGGTGAAGTAGTCGAAACCGCAAGAATTCATGCAGTTCGCCAACTCGAAGGGCGAGCGCTTGTTCACCTCAGTCAGTTGGATTTTGCGCGGGGACAGTTCAGGCTTGCCGTCGAGCACGGTACAGAAGCCGTCAATATAGCAATGGCAGTAGGCGACGGCGTCACCATGGGTAGAATTTGGTTCGTCTCGGCGAGCCAATCGGCACTCGGTGATCTGAGCGAGGCAATGACGATGCTTGCGTCCGCGGCTTCAAGAACAGATGGGCGAAGTCTGGGGTCTCAACGCAATGTAATCACGGCCACGGGGTTGGTGTTGGCAACGGCGCAGGGTCTCTCTGAAGACGAACTTCCTGAGTTGTTGGCTTGCGGCGTAGAGGATGAATATGCGGAACTCTTCGAGTTTTGGTTGGCGATGCGTTTCGGGACCCTGGAGGATCCAATAGGACAATTATCACAACATACAGATCTGATCGATGGAGGCATGGTCTCGAGTCTTTTCTTTTCCTTGATATATTTGGATCTCATTTCCGGAGTGGGCCAGGCCGAGGTTCACGACGCGCGCCTTGAGAAGATGCAAGCAGACTACGCAAAGGTGATGGTGTCGATAACGGCGTTCCCATCATTGGGCGTTGAATCCAGAAATCTCTCCGCTGCGCACGCATGGCGAACGAAGAACTCAGGCATCGCTTCAAGCCTGCTCGAATCCCATTCGGTTGGGGACGATAGCCCATTTGCTCCACGGATCAGCAGTTCAAATCAACACACAGTAGGATTGCTCAAACTTCTCGTTGGGGATGAAAGTGGCTTCGAGGCTCTTGAGAATGCCATCTCAGATTGCCGAAAAGCGGGAGCGAAATTGGAGCTCCTGCGGACCCTCGCTAACTACTCCGAGGCACTCATTGAGCGAGATAACCCCGGCGATCGCGACAAGGCCACCCGGCTACAAGTCGAAGCTATCGCAATCGCCACCACGTTGGGCATGAAGCCGATGCTGGAGCGCGTGCTGGCGCAGATTATTGGCCGCACACCACGATTGTGTGGGACTGGCGCGCTGTAGCGAGTACCAGATCATCGCCATATTCCCGCTGAGCGGTTGAGGGAGTAACTATCGGACGCATGCGGAGAGATCGGTTGGTATCATCGCCATGTTGCTGCGCTCACTCGCCGCCGTTGTATTCCACATAGCGGGTGCTCACAGTATGCTTTCGATGAATACGATGGATTATATCGTATTCGACGTGATGATTGACCAAGTTATACCGGACATTGATTTGTAATGACCCAGGATAATTCGCTCTTAGTCTTCACCATCGGGCACTCTTTTCATGCCAAAGATCGATTCATTGAATTGGTTGGCCAACACGGAATAGAAGAGATCATCGATACGCGCACAACTCCCCGTTCGGGATATGCCCCACATTTCAACGCTGAACCACTTTCGGCAATCCTTGAATCGGCCGGGGTCGACTATGAATTTATGGGCGGCCCACTTGGCGGCAAGCCGCACAGCACGCAGTTCTACGATGACGACGGCTTCGTTCTATATGGAAAAATAGCCGCTACTCCTGAATTTGAAAATGCGATTGAAACGCTGATTTCAAAGGCGAAACGCAAGACTATCGCTGTGATGTGTGGCGAAGAAGATCCAACAAGTTGCCACCGAAGATTGCTCGTCGGTCGAGTGCTTGGAGATCACGGTGCGAGCGTCATTCATATCAGGGGCGATGGATCGACCGTGAGCGAGGCAGATCTGGTTAAATCCGAATCTCCTCCATCACCACAAATTGCCATGTTCGAGTCGGATGAAGAGGATGAATGGAAATCTACACAATCGGATTCACAAAGAAAACGGCATCCGAGTTCTTCGGCGCACTGAGTGATGCCGCAATACAGACGCTGATAGATGTGCGTTTGAACAACAAGTCCCAACTTGCCGGTTTCACGAAGCAGGCAGACTTGGAGTATTTCCTCTCAAAGATATGCGGGATTAGATATCAGCATGAGCTATCACTGGCTCCGTCAGATGAGATGCTCAAGGCCTACCGGGCTAAGAAGATTGACTGGCCTGAATACGCGAGGGAATATTCAAATCTGCTAATATCACGCTCCATTGAAAATCAATTGAGCAGATCTGACTTCCAGGACCGTACGGTTCTTCTCTGCTCAGAGTGTGAGCCAGATCAATGTCACCGCCGTTTGGCCGCCGAGCATCTTTCAGACGCCTGGGAGCCGCTCAAGATAACCCACCTCTAGAGACCATCGAAATCCTGATGACTCATCTGACACGGATGAGTAAGGGAATAATCTGTGCAGCAGGAATTTCAAGAGTTGGCGATCATGTCAGGCCGCTGTAGAGAGGCAAAAACATTGACCTCCGCTATCTTTCTCGTTTTGGCGGGCCGTTGTCTATAGGTGTGGTGGTGCGCATTCCCGTTGGTTATGAAAAGCCGAGTTCGCCACACGTAGAAGATTACGTATTCGACACAGAGTCAGTTAGCGTGGCTCAGCAGGTTGAGGCAAGTCGGTTCGTAGGGGTGCTGTCCGCATGGGCGAGTGAAACTCCAACGGCCGCACTGGGACCTGCGCTAAACAAAATTAGCCCGGAATCCCACGGGATTACCGAGAGCAACGGCGAACGTTCGTTGAGTTATCTCTCAGGGATTCATGGCGCTGAAATATTTATTCGGACAAGTAGGACCGGTAATCCGAGGCCAAGACTTAAGTTCACGAGCGATGGTCTTCCATACGATCTTTCCATCACGGATTGCCGGGCGTATCTTAATGACTTATCCAATCCAGACGAGAAGAAGATCGAATGGCTTGGGGACATGATCGCCAAGGAGGATTTTATCCTGGCGATCGGTCTGTCACGCGCGATGGATGGAGTCCACTGGCTCCAGATCAACGGCATCTATCCCGTCAGTGATCCGTACTGGGCGGAAGCACCTCAGTAATTCGACTGCTACCCCCGATAGCGGTTCGCGATTGGTAGGCGGCGGTCGCGGCCGAAGGCTAGTTCTGTGATTTTTACCCCGGGTGGGGATTGGCGGCGTTTGTATTCATTGATGTCTATGAGATGAATCATGCGGCGGACTGTGGCCTCGTCTGCGCTATCGCCAGACTCCGAGCTTTCCATGGCGATGATTTCGACAGGGGAGAGGCGCTTTTCAACGTATCGCTCGATGATGCGGTCAAGGACCGGGTAGGGCGGGAGGCTGTCTTCGTCGAGCTGGTCGGGCCGTAGTTCTGCGCTGGGTGGTTTATCGATTACGGCCTGCGGGATAGGCGCTTCGAGCGTGTATACGAGAGCCGAGCCGGGAACCGTTCTGTTGCGGTAATCACAGACCCGGTAGACAAGCGTTTTGGGCACGTCCTTAAGCACCGCGAATCCGCCGGCCATGTCGCCGTAAAGGGTGGCGTATCCGGTGGCCATTTCAGATTTGTTTCCGGTAGTCAGCACAATCCAGTTGAACTTGTTGGAGAAGGACATCATCGCCACGCCGCGGATGCGCGCCTGGACATTTTCTTCGGCCGTATTTGGATCAGTTCCGGCGAACTGCTCGCTGACCATCTCTTCGAATGCACGATGCGCTAGCTCGATTGGAATCGTCCACATTTTGATCCCAAGACGGTCTGCCAGATCCTGTGAATCAGACACAGAGCCTTCCGATGAGTAGCGCGATGGCATACCGACCCCAACGACGTTCTCAGCGCCGATCGCATCAACGGCAACTGCTGCGGTGAGCGTGGAGTCGATACCGCCAGAGAGCGCGATGAGCACGCGTGAGAACCCAGTCTTGGCGAGGTAGTCTCGAGTCCCAACGACGAGCGCGTTGTAGACCTCGGCCTCCACACTGAGCGCCGGGGCGATCTGGGAAGTTATCTCAGGCTTTGACTCGTTGAGATCGATAGAGCCGGGGACGAAAACCGCGCTTCCTACTTCAGCAAGACGATCGATATCTAGTTCTTGACGCTCTTCTCCATCTTTTGAACTCGCATCAAGATCCAGGTCGACGATGAGCAACTCTTCTTCGAATTGCTTCGCACGCGCAATCACCGAGCCGTCAGGGCCAAACACAGCGCTGCCGCCATCAAACACCAGCTCGTCTTGGCCGCCAACCTGGTTCACGTAGACGGCGTACGCACCGTTGCGCTTTGCCAGATCAGAAACCAGCTTGCGCCGGGTTTCGAGCTTTCCGACCCAGTATGGCGAAGAGTTGATGTTGATGATCACTTCAGCGCCGGCGGCGCACTGGACCTCAGCCGGGCCAACGTCCGTCCACACGTCCTCGCAGACGTTAATGCCTAACTTGATTCCTGCGATATCAAATACAGGGCATGTGTTGCCGGACTTGAAATATCGCTCTTCGTCGAACACCCCGTAGTTGGGCAGAATGATCTTGTCGTAGACGTGCCGAATTTCGCCCTGAGAGATTAACGCTGCGGAGTTGTTTATTGCATCACTACCGTTGGGGTCACGGCCAACAAACCCGATCACCGCTGCGGACGATGTCACCTGCGCTGCGATCTTCTCCAGCGCTGCGAGTTGATCACGCACGAAGTCTGAGCGCAGTAGCAGATCTTCCGGCGGATAGCCGGTGACCGTCAGTTCAGGGAACGCGACGATGTCCGCGCCAGCCTGACGTGCATCGTCCAGCGCTTTGAGGATTAGCGCTGAGTTGCCATCAAGATCGCCAATGGTTGTGTTGATCTGGGCCAGTCCGACCCTTAGATGACGCATCCTGTTCCTGCGTGAAAAGCGATCAGACCGTTGTTAGCTGCCGGAAGTAGCGCTTGACGCCGGGTAGCTTGGAACTGCCCATCATCTGCTCGTCAGCGAACCGCGCAACAGCACGACCACCTGCGATGGCATGCACCACAAGCGACTGCCCGCGCTGCATGTCTCCAGCAGAGAAGACGCCGGGCTCTGAGGTCATCATGTTCTCGTCAATCTTCACGTTACCGCGCATGTCATATTCAACGCCCAGGTCATCCAGCAATCCGTTGTGCTGCGGGTGAAGGAATCCCATCGCCAACAACACCAGGTCTGCTTTCAGAGTGAATTCACTGCCTTCAACAGGAATCGGTTCCGGGCGAGGTCCGTGACCTTCCGCCTTCCACTCGATTCGAACTGCCTTGAGCTCTCGGACGTTACCGTCTTCGTCGCCAACGAACTCCGTGGTCATCACATCGTAGTCGCGGTTGTCGCCCTCTTCGTGGGCTGCCGTGACACGGAATACCATTGGGTACTCCGGCCAGATGAACTGCGGGTTGTCGAGCTGTCTCTGCTCCGGAGTCAGCGAGTCGATAGGTTGATCGAGAATCTCAATTTGAGTCGTGCTGGCCGCGCCCTGCCGATGCGATGTTCCAAGGCAGTCCGCCCCGGTGTCTCCACCGCCAATGATTACGACATTCTTGCCGTCAGCGGTTATCGACTCCTCCGGCGAAAATTCCTGCCCCTTGCTTCGACGATTTTGCTGGGCAAGGTAGTCCATTGCGAAATGAACACCGTTCAGATCTCGTCCGGGCACCGGGAGGTCGCGTGGAACGGTTGATCCACCCGTAAGTATGATCGAATCGTACTCAGCCTTGAGTTGATCAACGGTAATGTCCACGCCGACGTTCGTGCTAACGCGGAAATCCACGCCTTCTGCGCGCATCTGATCAAGTCGACGCTCGATGACTTCTTTCTCCAGCTTGAAGTCCGGTATTCCAAGGGCTAGAAGGCCACCCAGATATTCATTGCGTTCAAATAAGGTCACAAGATGACCGGCGCGATTTAGCTGTTGAGCGGCTGCAAGACCAGCTGGGCCTGAACCGATAACGGCAACCTTCTTGTCGGTGCGCTCGGTTGGAGGCTCCGGCTTGATGAAGCCGCTGTCCCAGGCCTTATCACTGATCTTCTTCTCGATCATCTCAATGGTGATCGGGTCCTGGTTTATGGCGAGAGTACAAGCGGGTTCGCACGGGGCAGGGCAGATGCGGCCGGTGAACTCCGGGAAGTTGTTGGTGGAGTGAAGCTGAGCGATTGCTTGTTCCCATTCGCCGCGGTAGACGAGATGGTTCCAATCAGGAATCAGGTTCCCAAGTGGGCATCCGTTGTTGCAGAACGGAACACCGCAATCCATGCAGCGTGAAGCCTGCGTACGCGCGTCCTTGTCAGGCCACTCGTTGTAAACCTCTTTCCAGTCGTGGACTCGCTCCTCAACCGGTCGTCTTGAGGGGAGTTCTCTTCCCTCTTCTTTGAAACCCGTGACCTTACCCATTCGGTACGAACTCCCTGTCGCCTGTCTCTTCTTGCAATCTGCGCTCTTCCAAAACTCTCTTGTAGTCCCGGGGCATAACTTTCACGAATTTGGTTCGGAAATCGTCCCAGTTTGCGATTATGTTTTCAGCCACCGGGCTGCCGGTGTAGTTGCGGTGATCATTGATCAGCCGAATAAGCTTTTCCTCGTCTTCGGAACCAGCTTCCACTGGGTCCAGATCCACTAGCTCCTGGTTGCAGCGGACGTAGAAGTCGCCGTCCTCATCGAGGACATACGCTTCACCTCCGCTCATTCCAGCAGCAAAGTTCCTGCCCGTCTTGCCAATGATGACGGTGATACCGCCGGTCATATATTCACAACCATGGTCACCAACGCCTTCGGCAACTGCGTTTGCACCGGAGTTCCGGACGCAGAATCGCTCTCCGGCCACCCCGCGCAGGAACATCTCACCGCTCGTGGCGCCGTAGAGCGCAACGTTTCCGGTGATGATCGTCTCCTCAGCAACAAAGGTGCTTCCCGCAGGAGGCACTACTTTGATTTTGCCGCCTGAGAGACCTTTGCCAAGGTGGTCGTTGGCGTCTCCGCTGACGTTGAAGGTCACGCCCGGCGCCAGGAATGCTCCGAAGCTCTGCCCAACTGAACCAGTGAAATTGAACTCAATAGTTCCGTCCGGCAACCCTTCATCGCCGTACTTACGGGCGATTCGGTTGCTCAGCATCGCTCCAACCGTTCGGTTGTGGTTTCCGATCTCAAATGATGCGGTTACCGGCGAGCCGGATTCGATAGCGTTCGATGCCGTTTTGATGAGCTCGTTGTCGAGCGCCTTCTCCAGTTCGTGATCCTGTGCTTCACTCTGGTGGAGCTCAGCGTTATCAACATCAGGTTGGACAAGCAGTGGTGCCAGGTCGACGCCCTTGCCTTTCCAGTGTTCGACCGCTGTTCGTTGTTCAAGAAGATCAGTTCTGCCAATGAGATCATCAACAGTTCGGATTCCAAGACCAGCCATGATGTTCCGAAGGTCTTCAGAAAGCAGCATGAAGTAATTCACTACTGCTTCAGGTCGACCACGAAATTCTGCTCGGAGATCGGGGTCCTGTGTGGCGATTCCCACTGAACAGGTGTTGAGGTGACATTTCCGCAGCATGATGCAGCCAAGCGCAATTAGCGCGCCGGTTGCGATGCCCCATTCGTCTGCGCCCAGCACTGCGGCGATTGCAACGTCCTGCGCCGTCTTTATCTGACCATCTGTCTGAACAACGATTCGACTTCGTAGACCGTTGGCCACCAGCGTCTGCTGCGTCTCAGCAAGGCCAAGCTCCCACGGGAGCCCTGCATGCTTGATGGAGCTTAGCGGCGATGAGCCTGTGCCTCCGGAGTCACCGGAAATAAGGACTACGTCGCCCTTTCCTTTGGCAACTCCGGCCGCGATGGTGCCGACACCAGCTTTGGAGACCAACTTAACGTGGATTCGAGCCTCGTCGTTGGCATTCTTCAGGTCGTGGATCAGTTGTGAAAGGTCTTCAATTGAGTAAATATCGTGGTGCGGGGGAGGGGAGATCAGGTCCACGCCCGGTGTCGTGCGTCGCACGCCGCCGATGTATTCATCGATCTTCTGGCCCGGCAGGTGTCCGCCCTCTCCAGGCTTGGAACCCTGCGCCATCTTGATCTGAAGGTCCGTTGCGTTGGCGAGGTAGTTGATCGTGACACCGAAACGGCCAGACGCCACCTGTTTGATGGCACTACTCCGGGAGTCGCCGTTGGGGTCGAGTTCGTATCGGGATGCGTCTTCACCGCCTTCACCGGTGTTGCTTCGCGCACCAATCCGGTTCATGGCGATTGCCAGCGTCTCGTGCGCCTCGCGGCTGATCGAACCGAGTGATATGGCACCGGTTGCGAACCGCTTGACGATCTCGCTCGCGGGTTCCACTTCGCCCAGCGGGATCGCCTTCGACTCATCTTCCTTGAAATCAAGAAGCCCACGAATTGTGGTGAGACGCCGTGTCTCATCATTCGCTAGCTTTGAGTACTGCGCGAAAACCGTCGCGTCGTTCCGGTTTACTGAATCCTGCAACAGCGCAACGGTGAGTGGGTTGTACATGTGATGTTCACCGTTGGAGCGCCACTGGTAGACGCCAGCAACATCTAGCGGGAGTTCTGCGGCCACGGTCTGCTCAGGGTAGGCACGCCCAAGTCGCTCAACAGAGTCTTGAGCAATCTCTTCCAGGCCGATGCCCTCAATCTTGGTGGGCGTCCATGTGAAAAACTCGTCAACGAGCTTCTTGGATAGCCCGAGGCCTTCGAACACCTGAGCGCCGTGGTAGCTGGCCAGAGTTGAGACACCCATCTTGGCCATCACGTTGAGGACGCCTTTTTCAAGGCCCTCAACGATGTTTTTCTCAACGACGGAGTCAGTCGGAGTATCGTTCTCAAGTTCCCGATCCACCCGGCACATATCCCACGCCGTTTCGAATGCCAGGTAAGGATTTACTGCGTTGGCTCCGTAGCCGAATAGAACTGCGAAATGGTGAACTTCTCTCGGGTCACCGGATTCGACGACGATTCCAACGTTCTGGCGCATGCCTTCACGAATCAGGTGATGATGGACTGCACCAGTGACCAGAATCGATGGGATAGGAGCGCTTTCAGAGTCGACACCTCTATCTGAGAGGATCAGAATTTGGTGGCCCTTGTCGATAGCATCGGTTACTTCGGATCGAACGCGATCAAGCGCTTCCCGGAGTCCGTCGGTTCCTTTGTTTGCGTTCCACAGCGTTGAGACAACGGCAGATTTGAAACCCGGCTCATCGATGGTCTTGATCTTGGCCATCTCAGCGTTGGTCAGGATCGGGTGCTCCATGGCAAGTTGCCGACAATGGCGTGGCGACTCATCGAAGAGGTTGCCCTCAGCACCGACAGTCATCGACATCTGAGTGACGATCTTTTCGAAGTCTTTGTCCAGTGGCGGGTTGGAGACCTGGGCGAACTGCTGCTTAAAGTAGTTGAACAGATTCTGGGGCAGGTCAGATAGCACCGCGAGCGGTGTGTCGCTGCCCATTGAGCCATATGTCTCATGGCCCGTGTCTGCCAGAGGTGCCAGAAGAATTTTGAGGTCTTCCTGCGAATATCCGAATGCCTTCTGGCGCTCTTCAAGAGTCTCGGAGTCCACTCCCGGAACGAACGACGGCTCAGGGATATCATCCAGGAAGCGGGCGTTTTCTTTAATCCAGTCACCGTAGGGGGCACGCGAGGCGAGGCCATGCTTGACTTCAGCATCATCAATGATGCGCCCCTCTTCAAAGTCCACAAGGAAAATCATTCCTGGCTGTAAACGGCCTTTGAATGCAACCTTTTCTGGAGCGATGTCCAGAACTCCAGTCTCAGATGCCATGACCAGGAGATCATCCTTAGTCACCAGATAGCGCATTGGACGGAATCCATTCCGATCCAGTACAGCACCAACCTTGTGACCGTCTGTGAAGGCCATCATGGCAGGGCCATCCCACGGCTCCATCACTGCTGAGTGGTACTGGTAGAAAGCCTTCTTTTCTTCGGACATGGTCTCGTGCCCGTACCAGGGCTCCGGGATCATCATTGCCGCAACGTGCTCGATCTCGCGTCCGCCCAGTGCGAGCAGTTCAAACACTTGATCAAATGAGGCGGTGTCGCTCTCATCTTGCCGGGTGACGGGGACTAGTTTGCGGACGTCATCGCCAAACAAATCGCTGGTGAAATGCTGTTCGCGCGCCCGCATCCAATTCTTATTGCCCTGAACCGTGTTGATTTCACCGTTATGGCAGAGCATGCGATAGGGGTGAGCCAGTTTCCATGCGCCAAGCGTGTTGGTGCTGTAGCGAGAGTGAACCAGCGCGAACGCTGTCTTGAGGCGTTCATCTTCCAGATCCGGGAAGAACGGAGCTACCTGCTCAGAGATCAACAGCCCTTTGTAAACAATGGTGCGCGCCGACATTGAACAGATGTAAAAGTTGTCGCGATCGTCGTCCGAAAGAGCATCGGTCATCGCCTCAACGGCGTTCTCTACGACCTTCCGGGCAACGTAGAGTTCTCGCTCAAGCTTGTCTGAATCGATATCAGATGTGGGAGCAATGAAGGCCTGACGGATCGTCGGCTTCACTTTTTGCGCCAGAATCCCAATCGTGTCTGGCCGCTGCGGCACATCTCTCCAGCCAAGGAGTTCCATGCCCTGCGCTGAAACAGCCTTTGCGATCTCTGCTTCACATGCGGCCTGGGCCTTTGCACCTTGAGGAAGAAATACCATCGCCACGCCGTACTTGCCTGGCTCAGGCAGCCTCATACCGAGATCTGACGTCACGTCCTTGAAAAATTCGTGCGGTGTCTGGATCAGGATTCCTGCACCGTCGCCGGTGTGGGGATCGGCGCCGCGAGCACCCCGGTGGGTGAGATGGTTCAGCACCTCAAGAGCCTGATCAACCATCTTGTGAGATTGATCACCGCGAATATTTGCCACAAGACCAACACCACAAGCGTCGTGCTCGAATGCTGGGTCGTAGAGACCAGACTTCTTCATTGGTTTCAGCGACGCGTACGCGGGCTGCGCGTATTCTTTAATGACGGAGACTTTCATAGATGAGTACGGTGAGGAGGAAGTGCATGCCGTTAGAGGGCGCGCAGATACCTTTTTACCTCGTAGTCCGTAACTGTCCTCTCGTATTCCTGCCATTCAATTCTTTTGTTTCGTAAGAAGCTTTCGTGAACTCGATCGCCAAGAGCGTTTCTCAGCACATCGCTGTCTTCAGCCAACCTCACCGCTTCGGAGAGATTGCCGGGTAGCTTCTGAACCCCCAGAGCTTCAAGCTCATCTGGAGTCAGCGAATCGAGACTGCCTGAAATTGGATCGGGCAGTTCATAATCATTTTCAATACCTTCAAGCCCGGCCGCCAGCATGGCGCTGAATGCCAGGTATGGGTTGCAAGCAGGATCTGGTGCTCTGTACTCGATACGAACTGAGTCTTCGCGCCCCGGCCTGACGGCAGGAACGCGAACCAGGTCACCCCATGCGCTGTCCGTCCACGCGGAGTAGACAGGAGCCTCGTAACCGGGGACCAATCTCTTGTAAGAATTGACCCATTGATTCGTCACTACTGTGATCTCTGGCCCATGTCGCAGGAGACCCGCGAGAAATTGCTTGCCGATGACTGAAAGGTGTTTGGGGTCATCGGCATCGTAGAACGCATTAGTCTCACCATTGAACAGCGAAAGATGAGAGTGCATGCCACTACCGTGCAAATCCTCACTTGGCCGTGGCATGAACGTTGCGCGGACACCGTTGGAGGCTGCAACTTCTTTGGCCGCAACTTTGAACGTGATGACGGAGTCTGCCATCGTCAGTGCGTTTGTGTGGCGCAGATCGATCTCGTGCTGACCTTCAGACACTTCGTGGTGGCTGTGCTGGACCGGGATGCCCATCTCTTCAACGGCGATCACCGTGTCACGGCGCAGGTCTGCGCCAGAGTCTGCTGAGGTCTGGTCGAAGTAGCCGCCGTGTCCAAGAGGTGTCACAGAGGGGTTATTTACATCATCGTCCTGAAGGTAAAAATATTCGATTTCAGGGCCGACGTAGTACGTGAATCCCATGTCACTGGCGCGCCGCATGTTGCGTCTAAGGACGTGGCGTGTGTCCAGGTAGGCCGGTTCACCCTGCGGCGTCTGCACATCACAGAAGAGTCGGGCGACTGCTTTCTCTCGTGGTCGCCAGGGCAGGACCTGCCAGGTTGAGGGATCCGGGACGGCAACCATGTCCGCTTCAGACTGCCGCGCAAACGCGTCAATGGCGGATCCATCAAACGTTGCCCCACGGTGGAGTACGTGCTCAAGCTCGTCGATGGTGATCGCAAAGCCTTTGACCGTCCCCAGAATGTCCGTAAACCAGAGACGCACGAATTTGACATCCCGCTCTTGAGCGGAACGCAAAACGTAGTCAATTGCTTCCAGATTGTCTGTAGACATAGTTTTTGGTGAGGCGTCTCTGGCGCCGAATAGTATTCAGGGTAGGATGGCGAAAATCGTCGTTTTGACCCTGTGAACGGCTCCCCAGTGACTCGCTCGCGGGCGCGGCGCGTGTTATTAGTCTTTCTACGTTGCCAAGGCAATAAATATGGGACATTGTGAAAAATATGTCAAACGAATTCTACTCGTACGGAATCCGTAATGAGACACAAGAACCGGCCAGTTTGAGGGCAGTTGCTACTCTATTGCCGTGTCTGCAGGGTCTACGAGGCGGCCATCAGGCAATCGCTTCCTGCGCTTGCGTCGCTTGATCGGTGGCGGTGGAATGTCCAACATCACCGGCTGACCTGACTCGTCAGTCTCGCCATTCCAGCCGCAAACCAGACAGGCTAAGTATTCCCCGTAGTAGTCGTCTAGGGACCTTAATGATTGACCACTCCCACAGCGTGGACAGGAGGGCGCTTCTACTCTTCCTGTGGTTGTCACTCAGTCGCCTTTCTTCGAATGATTCGCGGGTAAAGGTCCGTAAACTCTCGCCAGATCAGTAAACCGAAATAATATAATAGCTAATTGCGATGACAACCCATATTAGCAGATTATAGGGCCACCTTTGTTGACAGGAGGAGTGTGGCTACGTGAGTCGATTTAATATCTAGCGGACTATGGGTGATGCAACCCATAGCCCGCTAGATATTGCACATAGCGATGGCAGATATTGCGATATGTTCCCAATGTGAAACCACTGCAACATTGGGGGACGATACCTTGCAGTAGTGGGTGATACCTGCCCAATCCATCGACTGGAATGCACTGAAATCGCAAGGTTGTGGAGCGAAAAAAATGTCCCGAATCCTGGTAGTAGACGACGAACCAGACGTTCGAACAGCGATTTGTATGCTGTTGGAAGAGGAAGGTCACTCCGTCATTGAGCTCGCTGATGGTAGAGATGTGATGGATTTCATTACCACTCAGGGTGTGGATCTCATTATGCTGGATCTCTCCATGCCAGACACGGACGGATTCAAGGTTCTTGAGGCCAAAGCCAGCGACCCGAGGGTTGCCGATATCCCGGTCATTGTGGTGAGTGCCAGGGGGCGTCCAGATGATAAGGCTCTGGCGAAGTCTCTTGGTGCCCTGGATTACGTCAACAAGCCCTAGGGTGAAGGTGAGATTGAGTTCCGGGTCAATATGGCGCTGGGCAGTATTGAACGCAAATGGGCCAAAGACAATCAGAAGGTAATCTCCCAGAAGGAGAACACGGAATCTGATCGCAGGCTGACCGCTGGTTCAGCGTCGCTATCGGCCCGAAAGATTGCTCCACCTACTCCTCCGGTTCCTCGGGCTGGTCCCGGCGCGCCCCACGCGGACAGCGGCTGCTCCTACCGCAGTTGGACCAGTGCGCCGTCGCCGCCCCGTTAGGCGAGTAGTTCGCAGGCCACGTCGCCGCGCCGCCTGATCAATTCTGGTGACCGCCAGATCGTATTGGCTGGTGTCTTTTCCTGATCTGGGCTAACAATCTGTAGCCGAGCTACTTATCGCGATCCATGAGATACGGGTGAATCCACCCATGTAAATAGGCCCTTTGGGCGCGGACTAATCATCGCGGATAGCCGTAAATAGATGTGACGACCCCCGCTTACGATCACTTCATGGCACTCGCGAACCAGAAATCGTCTTCCAAAGACCGTTTCTTTAATGGGTGCGCCAAGGGGAGGACGCGGATGTCTAGAATCCTGATAGTTGACGATGAACCAGATGTTCGAATGGCGCTAACTATGCTGGTTGAAGAAGAAGGTCACTCTGTAATTGAGCTTGATGACGGCGCAGACGTGATTGATTTCATTACCAATCATGGCGCTGATCTTATTTTGCTTGACCTGACGATGCCGGAGACGAATGGCTTCCAGGTGCTTGATGCCAAGAGAAGCGATGACAGATTGGCAGACATACCGGTGGTAGTTGTGAGTGCACCGGGACGTCCTGACGATCGCGCTCTGGCAAAAGGCCTGGGTGCCGTGGACTTTGTAAACAAGCCCTGGTCCCCGGGAGAAATTGAGTTCAGGATACGCGTGGCGCTTGAAAAGGCAGAGCGCAAGTGGGCTACCGATCACAAGCGGGATCTGGAGGCTGGACCTGTGGTTGACACGGCGCGCAGATCGGCAAGCCATTCAACCTCAACGTCTGCTCGTCAAATTGCTCCACCAGACAAGGCGATCGCAAATCTGGGTGAGAAAATTGCTGCTGGTGCCCCTCCAGTCCGTCCGCGAAGACGAGTTATACGAAGACAGCGTCGGCGTACAGCATGAGTATTTCCGCGGTTGAAGCCGTCCAGTAAGATACTGGCGTGCACCCGGAGCGGTACAACTACCCAACTTTCCCGATCGATATGCAGGCGGCCGATTTTGCCGCGTTCGCCGCTCATCTGCCCATTGGCTCTGCAGCACCTGATGGCGAGCTGATTGATGCCGCAACGGGCGAGATTACCCAACTCTCATACCTGTGGTCTGAGAACCCTCTGATGATCGAGTTTGATTCCGATACCTGACCGTATTGCACGTTGGCGGCGCCGGCGTTAGACGACCTTGCCGAGCAGTATCGCGGTGAAGGAGTGGACTTCATCTTTCTCTACACCAGTGAAGCTCACCCCGGAGACGCGTGGCCACACCACAACGATATCGAAGAGAACTTAAGCCGCGCCCGGCAGTTTGTGAGCATCAACAACTTGCAACGCAGAATGATGGTGGATTCGCTGGATGGAGAACTCCATCAGGCCTACGGAACCCTGCCGAATATGTCTGGATCATAAATACCTCTGGTGAAGTGGTTTATAAGGCAGACTGGACCGACGCTCGAGCGATTGGAGCGGCGATCACTCGATTACTGCCCACGCTGACGGGCAAAGAGGGCGTTGATCTGCAGAGCCCCATTCCCCCACGCTCAAGCAACGGGGATGAATTCATGCAGGGACTCCTGGATGTACCGGGCCCACGCGCCGGAAGAGAGTTCATAGAGACGATTGAGGCTACATCAGACCTGCAGGGTGGCGTCGCAATGCGCCAATGGCTAGCGGATCACGGGAACCCCATCGACTAGGCATTGAGAATTTTTGGTGTTCCGAACGCGCCATCACCGGTTTCGGGTCTATACTTCCGCCGACAAACGCATCTATTTACCGCGTCCAATCCAGATGTACACACTACGCGAGAGGGAAGTCCTGCATGTTTATCGTGATGGTCCAGTGGAATGTGAAACCGAACAAGGTTGATGAGTTTCTAGAAGCGTCCAAAGGCGATGGACGAGGATCAGTGACTCATGAGTACGGCTGCCACCGGTTCGATGTGCTTCAGGACAGCACAGACCCCACCCGAATCGGGTTCACCGAGGTTTACGACTCTGAAGAGGCCTTCAACGTCCACACAACTCAGGAGCACTTCAAGGTCTGGGCGGAGGCCGTGAAGGATCTGCACGATGGAAGCCCTAAGGTCTCCAAATGCCGCAACGCGTTCCCTAATGACTACGCCGTATGGCCCGCCGCAATATCCGGCCGGGATGAGAGTTTCTTCTCCGGCAGTCTGCACATAATCCACGCTGCGCTCCCGGTGCTGGCAGACAAAGTGGACGACTTTATTGAGGCGGCGACGTTGGATGCGCTGGGTTCAGTTCATCAGGAGCCGGGCTGTCACCGGTTCGACCTATACCAGAACATTGAGAACCCGTCGGAGCTCTGGCTCTACGAGGTTTATGCCAACGCCGAAGCTTTTGAGTACCATCGGCAGACGCCGCACATCAAAAAGTGGGCAGACTCGGTCAAGGATTGGTACGACGGCGAGCGTGCTCCAGCTATCCGCGGTACCAACATCTGGCCACCAGACGACTGGAACTGGTCAACCGGCAAGCCAACGGCATAGTTTTCGGACGACCGCGAGAACCTTTATTCGTCGAGTCTTGTGCGCGAGCCATCCGGGGCCTGTCGAAGGGAGGCGGCATGGACCGCACCCGCTCAATCAACGCTCGGAATTAGGCGCGTTAGTCGTGCTCTTGATCGAGGTTGATTTCGGCCGCTCCCACATATGAGCGGCCGGGATCAACCACGAACCGTCCTCTCACAGCCTCTCTTCCCAGCAACATTGGGAAGCTCATTCCGGCGCGGCGGGTGAGTGTGAGATTTATTGGAAACGTCCGTTCACCCACGGTGACACTGGTGCGGATTACCGGTCGAACTTCTTTGTGGCCACTTGAGCTGGTGATGCTTCGATGGCCGCTGAGTGGTGCTTCTAAACGGCGCTGAGTGGAGCGACCACGGCCAGGGTTTACAGTAAATCGGACGTGTGGCTTGCCGTCACGCTCCACTTCTCTGATGTTCCATGCGCGCAGTGCAGAGAACATAGCTCCCGTATCTACCTTGGCCCGAACAATGGAGATTCCCAGTTCGGGCAGCGCCACCCGTTCCCGCCACCCGACAACTGGCAGGTGGCGACTGCGGAATCTGCCTGATTCGCCCTTGAGCAGTCCGCTCTTCTCTTTTCCTGTTTTGCTACGTTCTGGCGTCATATGTGATTGGACTACCCGCTAAAGGGCGACGTCTGCATCCGCACCGCTGGGAGGCACGCTTTCTTCAATGTTCTTGATGATCGCTTCAGCCACGTTCACGCCGGTTGATTCTTCTATCCCTTCAAGGCCGGGTGATGCATTTACTTCAAGCACCAGAGGCCCGCGATCGGATCGGATCAGATCAACACCTGCGATGTTCAGGCCGAGTACCCTCGCTGACTCCGTGGCCATGCGCCGCTCCGTGTCGGTGAGATCTACATGCTCTGATTTCCCTCCGCGATGGAGGTTTGACCGGAATTCACCAGGCGCAGCGGTGCGCATCATGGAGGCAACCACTTCATTGCCTACGACAAAGACTCGAATGTCCGTACCATTGGCCTCCTGGATGTATTCCTGCACAAGCAGGTTTGCCTCAAGCTGCCTGAACGCCGCGATCACGGACTCCGCCGCTTTGTGTGTCTCCGCCAGCACCACACCAATTCCCTGGGTACCTTCCAGCAGCTTGATGACCACCGGTGCCCCACCAACTGATTCCAGCAGACCAGCTGTATCTCTAGTCGCGTGTGCGAATCCGGTCACCGGCAGGCCAATGTCTGAGCGTGTGAGCAGTTGAAATGAGCGCAGCTTGTCGCGGGAGCGTGTGATTGATTGGGACTCCACGGCCGGGAACACACCCATTACTTCAAATTGTCGAACCACCGCGGTACCGTAAAAGGTATGTGACGCGCCGATTCGGGGAATGATGGCGTCAAAGTGCAGCTCTTCTCCCGCGTACATCACGCGCGGATTCATAGCCGTGATGTTCATGTAGCAACGCAGATAGTCGATAACGACTGCTTCGTGGCCTCTTGATTGCGCGGCTTGAACCAGACGTCGGGTTGAGTAAAGAGTTGGTCTTCTGGAGAGGACACCGATTTTCATGGCGATAGCCTTTTTGGCTGGGGCACAATTTCAATGATGAAATTGGAGTTACACAAATGTAAACCCGTGTGAGGTCGCCGTATATGCCTGTTTATCGGAACGAGCTCGATGTGGTCTAGTTACAAAACAGCCAGCGTACGCGCTTTGGCCACAAGGGATAGTGGATCGCGGTACCTATCAGCAGCAGCGCCCAGTAGATCCAGAGTTCGGCCCATGCCATCGCCGCTACAGGCCCGAAAACGGTGAGCGGCCAGCGGGCCAGCCCGTCAATCGCCAACGCGGGGCCGATCCCAAAACCAGCGAAAATGGCGAGCTCCACAATCAATCGCAGCGCTAGGTTGGCTTTTAGTAGGGGGCTACGGGAATCATGACGTATTTGTTTTTTTGAGCTCTTCACGCCATGGACCACCGGCCCGTTCACCGGCATTTTCAGCATCGCCATCAATGCCCATCAATGAGTTGCGAGCGTCCTCCAGCTTGAAGACGAAATTACGCACCTCATCGGATTTCACCTTGGTGGTGCGAATCTTAAGTTGCGCGGTGGGACTCTTGACCACAACAACTCGGCGACCAGAAACGACGTAAGCGATTGTTGAGACGATGCCGATCAGCCAGAGGACGTCAGCAACATTATCGGGCAGGATTATGCGCGCCATCGCACCAAGCAGCACAGTGATTGTGCCCAGAATGAGCAGCTCCGTGTGTCGCACGAAACCGATCGATATCTCGTTGATTGATTCCAGTGGGATCTGTGCAAGGTTCGCAGTTCGGGTCAACAGACTCTTGGGATTGAACTGCATCAACCGATAGTTGGAGAGCCAGAGGTGTTGGTTTCTGCCGAACCCCTGGATGAGGATCTCTTCCCCTTCCTCAAGCTCAGTCTCTGGAATTGGCGTTGTGGCGAATGTGTCAGCTGCGTCCATCTACTGATGGTATGACCCGGAAGGCCGTTTGGGTAGATGTGAATCTGGCATTTTCAGGATAGGCAAGGAAGTCGAATAAGGTCGAAATCCGGCTCGAAATCATGAGGCAACTTTTGGGTGCATCTCGGTACGATCTTTGAATCATCCGGGGGGGATATCCGCATGCAGTTGATCAATATCAATATGAATACGATGACTGAACTCTATCGAGGGAGCAGTCGTCGTCTCACTGTCCTAATACTGGCAACTTTCGCGAGTATATTGCTGGCGGCATGTTCCGGCGCTGACGGCGGTGCGGGTGAAACCGGGCCTCAAGGGCAGACAGGTCTGGCCGGGCCACTCGGTGAACAGGGACCGGACGGCGCGACGGGGCCAGCAGGTGCACAGGGTGAACCGGGGCCCGCTGGTTAAGACCACTGTTCTTGATCTGACGGGGCCTGCAGGTCCCGTAGGGCCCAAAGGAAACTCCGGCGCAACTGGCTCGCAAGGTCAATCCGGTCCGCAAGGGCTTCAGGGAGATGCAGGCGCAGCGGGTTCTACAGGCTCAGCAGGTGCTATCGGCGCTCAAGGTGAAGCAGGCGTCGACGGACGAGATGGTGAGCCAGCGGACTTTCGTGATAGATCAAGACCACCTTCGGACCACACCATTGCGGTAGTAGATCAGGGTCCCCAGATCGGATTTCAGACAGCGGTCGCAGTCGGCGGCGATGGTCTGCCTGTGATCGTCTATCGTGATGAAGCCACTCGAACGGTCAAGGTTGCCCACTGCGGCACGGAGGATTGCTCTTCCGGAAACACTCTGACCACTCCTGATGATCGTGACAACGTTGGCCGCGGCGCATCGATTGCTATCAACGTCAGCGGATTCCCAATAATCAGTTACAGAGACGGACTCAACGGGTTTTTGAGAGTGCTCAGCTGTGGAAACTATGAGTGCACAGAGGGAAACCAACTCACTGACGCTGATGAATCTGGCTCAGTCAACTCAAAAACGTCGATCGTGATTGGCTCAGATGGGCTCCCGGTCATCAGTTATCGAGACGCCAGCGCCGATGCATTGCGTGTGCTCCACTGTGGTGATTCGGACTGTTCGGGCGGAAACACACTTGAGCTCGTGGATGACTCTGGAACGGATGGCAATGATTCATCTCTGACGATTGGGGTCGATGGCCTGCCAGTCATCAGCTTCCTGGGAACCAGCAGCAGCGAATTGGTCGTCATTCACTGCGAAAATTTCGCCTGCACGACGCGTGGTGAACCGGTGCGGATGGACCAGAGCGGCGTCAATGGATTCGACAGTTCTATAGCTATTGGAGCTGACGGTCTTCCTGTGATCGCGTATCGAGAGGTTTCCAACGGAGATCTGAACGTGGTGCATTGCGGAAGTATCGACTGCGCCGTGGGCAATTTGGTCACGGTTATAGACGATGATCCCGATGTGGGATTTGATATCTCTTTGACGATTGGCGCGGATGGTCTTCCGATCATCCGCTACGCAGATAGAGAGCTCAGCATCTTGAAGTTTGTGCATTGCGGAACTTTGAGGTGCAACAACGCGAGTTCAGTCGTTGTGATCGATAGCGAGAGCACAGTGCTTGGACATACCGCGATTACGGTTGGGCGAAATGGACTTCCTATCATCGCCTACCGGGATGAAACGCTGGATGCGCTGAAAGTTGCATACCTCAGTAATGCGCTTGGGGTTCCATTCTTTAGACGCCGTTAGGGACTGAGTTTTCTGTCCGCCAGATTCACGCGAGGTGGCAGATGTAGATCTGCTCTGTGCTCTCCTCGGAGAGTGGCGATTTGTCGAAGCCGCCGTATGCCTCTTCGACGACCATTCCGGCGTCTTCAATCATTACGAGGGCCTCGGTGGGGTAGATGTAGCGGATGACCACGTCGATGGTGGTTCTGCTTAAGGTCACCCCAGAGTCGTCTATCTCCTCGAAGATGTGCAGGCCGTGGTTGGTCTGCGTTTCTGGGTCCCACCGGTCAACGACCCAGAAAAGCACACGGTTTCCGGTGATCGGGTGCGACACGTCCTTGTAGACGTACGGGAAACCCTGCGGGCCGTAGATCATGTCCTCGTTGGGGACGAAGAAGTTGAAAGCTATACGGCCGTCCGGTTCGGTATGTGACGCCAGGGTTCGCAGCGTTTGAAGCTGGTCTTCCGGTGTGAGTGCCAGTAGCAGAACGCGGGCAGGTGCGAATACGAAGTTGAACTTGCGCTTGAGGTCCAGCGTACGCATATCGGCGTTCAGGAGTTCAAGATTGCCCGAAGTGTTGCCGAGGTCGGCCTGCTTTCGCCGCGCTACGTCCAGCATTGGCTGGAAGAGGTCGATTCCCACAACGTCGATACCGGCCTGGATGATGGGTAGCGACAGGCGTCCCGTTCCAGCGCCAATTTCAAGCGCAGGTCCGCCAGTTTCTTTGGCGAGCTTGGTGTAGAAATCAACGTCGATGAACGACACTGTGGAGTACGCGATGTCGTACCAACGCGCCCATGCGTCGTAGTTCATTTCGTCGGGCGATTGCGTTGTCATCCCACTATTTTTGCACAGTGAAGCTGACACCGAATGAGTCAGGTCAGCGACATGTGGAAGGCCTTGTGGTGGTGGCCTCTAAAAGCCGCCCGGCATGGAGATCCGCCGAGCCACTCGCTCAGGCTTTCGCTGCACTGGCGCGTCCGGCACTGGATTCCATTGGAATCCACGGCAGCCGCATGGGCTGTTGCCGCAGATGTTGCCGCCAAGGTGTCGGCCCAGTTCGTGGCCGCAGGCGCAGATGTGCATTGGGAGTATCTCCAGTCTGATCAATCGATGTAGTGAGTTGATCAGGTGGAGGGCGATGGACTCTAGGGGATTGAGGGGCGAGTCGGGAAGATTTGGACGCGCCGATAGACGAGCTATCCGGTTGAACGGAATGGCTCGCCTCGACGTGTTGAGCGTGCATTACTTGTCCCGAGGGTACGAGGAGCTGAGGGTTGGGTGTTCTGGAGACGACCGTGGGGAGGCACGTGCAACGTGCCGCTACGCGGAGGGGCCAGATGCCGGGGTATAGCGCTCAGACCTGGTATGGGGTTCTATTTGGGGAGGTTCCCCGATGCCTGTGTGGCGGAGAGGTTCCCGTTATTAGACGTTTCGGCCGATTTAGGCGACAGTCAAGTGAAGACGTCTATTTGGCCCTCCGCTTGTTTATTCCGCGAAGTGCTTGATACGCGGGTGTGAATCTGGAGGCGATATGTTGGTTGCCCGCTATTGGGACCGTTCGCTTGAAACGAACTGCCGTCGCCGTTGGCAGGCTAGGGTATTAGGGCTCCTTAGCCCCTCGGGAATTGTATTTGCGAAATAGATTCGTTCCGGGCGATGTGCACGTTGTGCCTAGAGTCGAATGTTAGAGCGTATATTTTATGATGAGGGACGGGCGGGGAGTTATCCAGTGGTGGATGGCGAGTGGGGCAAGTGCAACGTGCCGCTACGATTGCAGAATTTCGCGCTGCGCCAACACTCGTGCTATCAGTGGCTTCATGCCGAGGTCTGTGGCGATGGTGATGGCTTCGTCCTGGAGTTCGGTGACCTTTTCGCGATCGCCGTCTTCATTGCGTTCAATGAGAAGCTCGGCGTAGTCGACCCTTGTCCAGCCAAGTTCGGGGCGGTAGCCGGCGTTGGTGCAGAATTCGAGGGCTTCCTCGAAGTGCGTCACGGCATCATCCGTGTTACCAAGGCCGTGGGCCAACATTCCCAGACTGTAATCACCAGATACTGGGACGCTGCCGACGAGTAACATCGTTTGGCGGCTCGCGTTCAGGGATTCGTAGGCTGTTGTCATGCCCGGAATATCACATTCGTGGATTGCCAGGAAACCCCGGGCGATGTCAACCGCCTTGTTCCTGAATATCGGACCACCGGCGGACTCCACTTCTACCAGCCGTTTGCGAGTAATTTCGAAATCTTCGTCCAAATCGTAGTACGCCGCGAGGAGTGCGAATCCCGGTGCGGCCAGAGCAATTCCCATCATCGATATCAGAGGTACTTCGGTCAACGCCTCTCGGGCCTCTTCGGCATCTTCAACAAGCAATGTGATGAACGCTGTAAAAGGGATGAGGCTTGCTGATGAACCCTGCGTAGATGGCGCGATCTCGATGGATCGCCGGTTGGCCATATGTGCTCGTTCCCAGTTCCCCTTCGCGACGTGTGTATACACCTCGCATGCGGACGCCAGAACTATCTAGGTTTTATCCCGACGCTTTTCTGCCGCGTCGAGACAACGGGTGGCATACTCAAGAGCCAGGTCAGGCTGACCCATCACCGCCGACGCAAAGCCTGCCCATAGCGACGCCCGGGTCGTTGCGGTCGAAGTCTCATCAATCCCCGGAGTAGCCAGGGCCTGGGTTGCATGTGTGAACGCATCCTCCCACCTCATATGGAAGCCATTGAGGTTGGCCAGATTGGCCAAGGCGCGCGACGATTCTTCCATCCTCAAGCTGAGTGCCAATGCGAAATGCTTCATCGAGAGGCTGTCGGGCCAGTTCGAAATCAGGCGATATCGCCGCGAGGGCTAATCCGTAGCTCGAAAGTAGATCTGCTGCGCGGGCCGAATCAGCCGGTGTTTTTTCTATGACTCGTGGGTAGAATTCCCCAAGAGGGACTGCAACGGCCACATTGTTAACATCTTCAAGCGATCGCGATGCCGATTCGATGTCATCGTGGTCCAGGAAATAGCTGGTGGCCCTGCGCAGGGTTTTTGCTGCCTCCTCAACACGCCCCACCACGGATAGCGCTCTGCCCATTGACAGCAGGACCTGGGCCGATTCATCATCCAGTGCATCGTCCGGTGTGGCTCCAAGCGCTCGCTCGTAGTGAACCAAAGCCTCCTCGTAACCCAGACTTGAAATAGCCATGTCTCCAGCCATCCGGCTGTATGTAAATACCTTTTCTGAACCGACCACGGTCTCGGCTTCAGCGAAATGGATGGCAAGTTGCTCTGCGTAATCGCTGATGCGATCGGCATACAGCGTCTCGAATGCCTCACCGATGCGCGCATGCAGACGGACTCTTCGCGTGGTTGAGAGTTCTGATGCCGGGGTTTCCTGGATGAGGGCGTGGGTGAACTGGTACTCCCCCACGATGTCCGGTAGCTCCTCAATGTTGCGGGATGCGAGCCCCTCATCAATCACATCAAGCATTTGGTTTTCCGTGGTGCCTTCGACCGTCACTCTCAACTGCTCAAGGGTGAACCGACGACCTATGATCGACGCGATGGTGAGCACGTCGTTGCAATGCTCAGACAGACGATCAAGCCGACGACCGATGACTTCGCGAACACCTTCCGGGATGCGCACGGACCATGAGTCACGGTCAGCGGTTCGCTCCTGAGTTAGGTCGCCTTCCTGAATCAGTAGTCGGACGGTCTCGGTGACGAATAGCGGGTTGCCCTTGGTCTGGGTGTGCACGGCGTCGACCAATGCATCTGGCGGTTTGACCCCAGATGCCAGTTCGATGAACTGCCCGAGATCAGAGTGCGTCAGGCCACGTAACAGCACTCGCTCGAACAGGCGCTCACGGGTTAGTTCGCCCAGTGTGATCGATAGCGGGTGACGGCGATTTAGCTCCATGTCGCGGTAGGTACCAACGACAAGAACTCGACTTGACCCCAGCTCACGCGCCACGAACTCCAGCATTTTGAGCGATGGCCCGTCTGACCAGTGCATGTCATCAAGAATCAGGATTAGCGGTTTCACCTGTCCGGCATTTTTGAGGAACGTTGCAACGGAGTCGAACAGGCGGAATCTTGCTGATTCAGGCTCGTCTAGGTGAGGCGGCGGTTGGACATCGGGTAGCAACTGTTTCACATCATCGACGATCTCTGAGATAACGCTGGTCGTGGAGCCCATTTCGCGTCGCAGATCATCCGGGTCGCCACCTGTCACATACGAGCGAATTGCCTGCACCCACGGCCAGTAGGGCGGTGCACCACCACCTTCGTAGCTGCCGTAGCTGCGGCCCCAGAGGAC
>Ga0115002_10000284_pt1 | contig 74406 bp, 44 predicted proteins | sample ArcticOcean_MG_C_8_FD_89576 | JGI IMG/M metagenome (GOLD analysis project Ga0115002, IMG submission 89576) | Marine microbial communities from western Arctic Ocean - ArcticOcean_MG_CB11_86 | ecosystem: Environmental > Aquatic > Marine > Oceanic | place: Arctic Ocean: Canada Basin | collected... | reverse complement strand
CCCTCCGGGGCTGAGCTGTCTTCAGTCCGCACACCACATGCGGGAGTCTGGCTTTTTTCATAATCATCCATTTCAGCGATACCCCGATTTTTACAACGCCAGAATCCTTAACGGCGTTGCCCTGCGGGGGAGCAGGTGACCTGCCCGCGGAGTGTTGCGTGACCTGACGATTTCCCAGTCGCAATATCGCCAGTACATGTCCACGACGTTTGGCTTCGACAATCGGGTCGACGTCGGGATCCAGTCGAAAAGTCACCAACGTTTCGACTCCAGCCACGGCCTGTTCCTGGAACTCGGGCCGAGGCAAATAGACGGCCTTTGTCACCAGATTCCCGCTGACGGCCTGGTCGATGTCCTCTTCGCTGAATGTCAGCGGGATCGCACTGTGTTTCAGGTAGACCGCCGTTTGTTGGCTGGCTGAAGCCACTTCAAGTGACGCGAACAACTGCAGGCCGTCTCGGCCTGGCAGGTTCGATACGGGAAACTCCGTTGTTTGGCCGGTTGTCCCAGGAATGGTCGCCGGCAGCACGTATGTGCGTTTGTCGGACTCGCCTCCATCTTGCCCGGCAGGCCACGGAACGGTCGCGCGCTCGGGGCCGCTGAACTGCAATTGCACTTCCGTCTGCCGGGCCTGTTCTGGAACGGGCAGAGATTCGGGATTTGTGCCGACCTGCGTGACGGCCTGTGGAGACTGCTGCTGTCCAGGAGCTGCCGGTGGAGATATGCCGGCGGCTTCGTTCTCGGATTTTGGACCGACATCACTGATACACGCTGTCTTGAGCACAAAGCGGAGGCCCCCGCCGTCTGCCTCGTCGAGCGTCTCAGTCCGCAAGACGCCGAAGACTCGAATGGCCTGGTCCACAGCGTCGGTCGAGAGTCCAGGTGCGAGCTCCACAGATACGAGTTCATGCGGCTCGGGATGGCGGTCGAAGTAGGTGAGCTCCCGGTCGGCCGCCAGCACAAACCGTTTGATTCCGGTATCCGTGAAATGAGGATACATGAGCCCTTTAAGCGTCACGTGCCTGCCGATCAGACGTCGAATCGGCTCTGGGACTTCTTCGTCGACGAGTTTCAGATCGTGGAAACTGATGGCGGTCGAGGGCGGCAACTCGCCCCGCAGACACAGGTCCTGTTCGCGAATCGGTTGCACGACGTCAATCCGATTCAGGACCACACGACCGATGAAGTCATGGGCCGACAGTCGGGCGTCGCCGGGAATCTCACCCACCTGCCACGGTCCCATACCGATGTGGTCCTGCTGGATGACCGTGCCAACTTCCAGGGGCACGAGCGTCAAGGGGATCTGGCGAACCTCAGCCAGCCATGCGATTTGGTCGCCCTTCGCAATCGGCCGGCCACGCTCTTCCTGCAGCACACGGGCCTCGCTGAGATGCTCGCCCACGAGTCGCGTGATTTCGATTCGCCCGAAGAGCTGTCGCTTTGCCTGACCGCTGATTGACGATGTGACGTTGAGTTGCAGGCCCTGCCTCATTCGATCTGCCGTCCCGCGATTGATCCAGACGATTGCGTTTTTTCGCCAGACCACGGCACCAGCACTTGCCGGAACAGGCTTCTTCGCGGGTGGCTGATTGATCGTGCCGGGCTCGCCGCCGCCGGATTCGTTGAATTGCGACGTACGCGGACCGTCACGGCGGCGGATGTTCTTCTCAATGACTTCAAGTTTCCGGTCGATGACATGGAGTTCTTGTTCCAACGAACGCACTCGCTCTGTGAACAGCTTGAGCTTCTCGTCTCGCACTGCGGGTCGGTCCGTTATCTCATTGAGGCTGACAATCTCCACTTCGAGCAAGGCAATCTCGCGCAGGAGCCCCCTTCGTTCGCGCTGAAGATAGACCCGCCGGATTTCGAGCGTGTCATCGGCGTCTGAAACACCGACCACTGCAGACTCCCACTCCGCCAGTGTCTCACGAATAGCCTGCTCAGCTTCCGGCGGACCGATGATCACGATTGAGTTCGTCAGCGGATCGCCCCAGGCCCCGATCAGCTTCGGGCGCTTCGACGACGCCTCGTCGTCAGAGTCACCGCTGCTGTACATGTGCCAGAAAGCTTTCGCAGTCTCGGCCGTACGGACCGGGATCTTTTCCAGCCGGAACTTGAAGCGTTTCAACCGATCGTTGTAGATCGACTCGCCCGGATCGGTTCCGATGAGTTTCTTAATGGCCTCGGAGTGCGGTGACTGGTCGCCGTCCTGCCCAGTGGCATCGCCCTGCAAAACCAGCAACACAGGACTGAGCGACAGGACGACCAGCGCCGCGAGCGTCAGAGCAGCGCCGTGCGTCACTCGCAACGGTCCCGGTCCCTGGCTCTCACCAGGAATGCGTAACACGGACGAAAGCCAGTCCGGAGTGATCATGTTTTGTCTCCCTGGTCGCGGCGCCGATTGATCAGTCGCCGCAGTTCTCGATGCTCGTCTGCATCCACATGGCCCGAATCAAGCAGGCTGACCAGTAACGCAGACGCCGAGCCGTCGAACACACGCGTCAGCAAATCTTCCAGCATTCCGCTGGAAACCGAGTGCTCTTTAACCAGCGCTTCAAACGAGTACGCCTTGGCATTCACCTGACGTCGTCGCACCAGTTTCTTGCCCGTCATGGTGTGCAGCGTCGTCACGACGGTTGTATGGGCGAGGTCCCGGCCTTCGTTGTCGGCCAGTCGTTCACGCACGTCACGCACGATCAGGGGGCCTCCGGCTTTCCACAGGACCTTTAGAATCAACAGCTCAAGCTCTGTCGGTCCAGCCACAACACGCGCCATCAATTCGCCCTCACCAGTCTGTGTTTTTTCGACAGTACTAGAGAGTATTCTCTAGTACAATAGAGATTATTCGGGAAGGGTGAGCTTCGACATCGAGAGTAATCTGCCGTGGAGTGAAGGCCGTCGCAGGCTCGGCCGCGCTGTTTCGCTGACGGCACGATCGATAAACTGACGCTTATGAGTTTGGCGTAATCAGTAACACTGTTCCGAGCTGTCCACGCATGCATTCCACGAACCGCGCGAAGCGAACGGTCACCCTTCTGATCGTGGCTGGATCATCAATCGTGTGTGCCGCGGCCGCAGACACGCCAGGTCCAGACTTCAGCGGGACGGGTCGAGTCTTCATCCAGAAGTACTGCTTGAAGTGCCATCGCGGAGACAAGCCAAAGGCCGGCTTGTCGCTGGAGCCGTTTCGCGATTCGTTATCGGTGGTGAAGCAGCGGAAGACCTGGGCCACCGTGCTGACGAGGATCGCCACCGGCGAGATGCCGCCGAAGGGTCAGCCGCGGGCGACGGTATCTGACGCCGTCGCGTTCACCGATCTGGTGAAGGCGGTGTTTGATCACGCGGACCGCAATGCGAAGCCGGATCCCGGACGAGTCACCATGCGGCGGCTGAATCGTGTTGAGTATCGCAACACCATTCGCGACCTGATGGGCATTCAGTTTGATCCGACGGCGGATTTCCCATCGGACGACATCGGACACGGCTTCGACAACATCGGCGACGTGCTCACACTGTCACCCGTGCTGATGGAACGTTACCTCGCCGCGGCAGAACAGATTGTGAGCCAGGCCATCATGCCGAACCCGCCGCCGGTCATTAAGCGGCGGCTGGCATCGGTCTACACCGAACCGGCCTCCGGCGAGTCGGGCAAACTGGTTGTGAAAGGATTCCGGCCGATGAGCACCGATGGCAAGAAGTTCATCGAACTTGGGCCGATTAACACACCCTACAAATGGGAGTCGGATAGCGACTACATCTTCCGCACACGCGTCTATGCCGAAAGCGGCACGGGCAAGCCACTGAAAGTGACGATCCTGCTGCATGGTGATGACCTGCCAAATCCATCGCCGGACGCCGAGCTAGATAAGCTGTTGGGGAATGTGAAGCGGCCGGCGCGAATTCTCAAGACGTTTGCTGTTAAGGCGACGACGCGAGAGGACGCCGAAATCCTCGAAGTCCCCGTCCCGGCCACGCCGAATCGCCACCGCATGCAGATCGCGATCGACAAACCGGCCGAAGGTGGTCCCCACTCGAAGTTGTGGGTTGAGTATCTCGCGCTGGATGGACCGCTTGATCCACGTCCCGCCAGCCATCGCAGGTTGCTGGCGGTGACAAGTGGAAAGTCGCAGGCGGAGCAGACGCGGGAAGTCATGTCTCGATTCCTGCGACGTGCATTTCGTCAGCCCGTGCAAGCGGACGCCCTGTCTCGCTCAATCCAACTGGTGGACCTTGCCCTGGCCGACGGTGACAAGTGGGAGTCGGCCATTCAATTTGCCATGCAGGCCGCGCTGTGTTCGCCGAAGTTTCTGTTCCGAGTCGAACTCGACGATCAACCTCAGAGCCCGACAGTCAGCAATCTGAACGAGTTTCAGTTGGCATCGCGGCTGTCGTATTTCCTGTGGAGCACAATGCCGGATGACACGCTGCTGGACCTGGCCGAAAGGCAGCAGCTCACGATGAATCTCGACGCGCAGGTTCGTCGCATGTTGACCGATCCGCGGGCATCGTCGCTGGTCGAGAACTTTGCGATGCAGTGGCTGCAGGTGAAACGGATTGAGTTCATCTCGCCCGACGGACAGCTCTTTCCGACTTTCAACGTAAAGCTCCGCGAAGCGATGCTTCGCGAAACCGAGTTGTTCGTCGAGTCGATCCTGCGAGAAGACCGCAGTGTATTGGACCTCATTGATGCCGATTACACGTTTCTCAACGAGCCGCTCGCGCAGCACTATGGCATTGCCGACACGAACGGAAACGCGATCGGCCAGAAGCCTCTGAAGCCCGGCGGTCAACGGTTCAAAGGTGAGCAATTTCGGAGAGTCTCGCTGCAGGATCGCACGCGAGGCGGACTTCTGACGCAGGCCAGTGTGCTGACCGTGACATCCAACCCCACGCGAACGTCGCCCGTGAAACGCGGTCGCTGGGTGCTGGAGCAGATTCTGGGAGCACCGCCGCCACCTCCACCGGCCAACGTCCCTGAGTTATCGGAAGAGAAACAGGATGTCTCGGCCGCGTCATTGCGTGAGCGAATGGAAGTGCATCGTCGCAACCCGGCCTGCGCCAATTGCCACGCGAAGATGGACCCGATCGGTTTTGCTCTTGAGAATTTCAATGCTGTCGGAGCCTATCGCACGAAAGACGGAGAGTTCGACGTCGACGCAACGGGCGAGTTCTCTGATGGGACGAAGTTCACGGGCCCGGCCGAGCTGAAGTCGATTGTGATGCAGCGAAAGGAAGAGTTCACACGCTGCCTGGTCGAAAAGCTGCTGATCTACGCGGTTGGTCGTGGACTGGAATACTACGACCGCCCCACAGTGGAGAAGATCGTGCAGTCACTGCCTGCTGATGATTACAGGTTCTCGGCGCTGGTCACGCAGATCGTCAAAAGCGACGCCTTCCGCCAGCGCCGTGGCGTTCAGTGAAACGACATCGGAGTTCTGTTGATGAATACGCATCCAAAACCCATTTCCCGCCGTACGATCCTTCGTGGTCTTGGGGTTTCACTGTCCCTGCCGTGGTTGGAGGCAATGGGTCCGCAAAATGCCTGGGCCGAGGCTGCAGAGCCGGAGACGGTTGCTCCGAATCGCATGGCGTTTCTGTATGTCCCCAACGGCAAGCACATGCCGGACTGGACACCGCAGCAGACCGGCGGCAACTTCGAACTTTCGCCGATTCTGGAACCGCTCGCGGCTGTGAAGCATCAGTTGCAGGTGCTCACCGGCTTGACCGCTGACAAGGCGCGACCGCATGGGGACGGAGGCGGCGGGCACGCCCGGGCGATGGCCGCGTTTCTGACCGGCGTGCATCCGAACAAGACAGACGGCACCGATATCCGAGCCGGTGTTTCCGTCGATCAGGCGGCGGCGGCGCAGATTGGTGAGCGGACCCGGTTGGCGTCGCTGGAAATCGGTACCGAGCCGGGGGCGATGGCCGGCAACTGCGACTCGGGTTACAGCTGCGTCTACTCGTCGACAATGTCGTGGCGTTCGGCCACACAGCCGCTGCCGAAGGAAGTGAACCCGAAGCTGGTATTCGAACGCCTGTTCGGAAATTCCGCCGATCCGTCGAAAAAGAAACGCGACGCGCGGCGGAAGAGTATTCTCGACTACGTGCGTGAGGACTCGAAGAGCTTCGCGAATCGACTCGCTAAGAACGACATGCGAAAGCTGGACGAATACTTCACCGCGATCCGCGACATCGAACTCCGCATGGAGCGTGCCGAGAAACTGCCGCCGGTAAAAACACCCGACTACCCGGCTCCGACCGGTGTCCCTGCGGCTTATGAAGAGCACATTCGTCTGATGTGCGACCTGGTCGTACTGGCCTTCCAAGCTGACGTGACGCGTGTCGCGACGTTTGTGCTGGCAAATGAGGCGAGCAACAAACCGTACTCGTTTATCGACGTCGCCGAGGGGCATCATGATCTGTCGCATCACGGTGGAGATGCGGCCAAACAGGGGAAGATCACGAAGATCAACCTGTTCCACATCAGGCAGCTCGCGTACCTGCTGGAACGTATGGAGGAGATTCAGGAAGGCGACGGCACGCTGCTCGATCACTCGATGATCGCGTACGGCAGCGGCATTCATGACGGCAACGCACACAACCACGAAGACCTGCCGATTCTTTTGGCGGGCGGCGGGTCCGGCACGCTGACGCCTGGTCGTCACGTTCGGTTCGAGAAAGAAACACCGCTCAATAATCTGTGGATGTCGATGCTGAACCGCATGGACGTCACCGTCGAGAAGCTCGGTGACAGCACGGGCACGCTGCCCGCTCTTTTGGACCCGAACGCAAAACCCGCGTCAAAGCCCGTGCCTCAGATTGCCGCGTTTCCGAAGCCGCTGATGTGCTCGCCCGGCGAACTTCTGCTGGAAGACAACTTCACGAACGGTGCTCATTCGAAGGACTGGTTCCGCATCACGGGCAAGTTCGATGTGTCCGGCGGGCAGCTCAAATGCGCCGAGTTACCGTCGGACATGCATCATTCGGAACTCTCAACCGGACCGACAGGGCCATTGAAAGCCAACGATTTCGTGATCCAGTTTTCATTCAAACTGGACGGCGCGAAAATGCTGGGAATTGGGCTGGAGAATCCAAAGGGTCATGTGGCTCGCGCAATGGCGACGCCGGACGGCTTCGAGATCATGAAGTGGAGCGGCCACAAAGACGTGCGCGAGTTCAAGTTCAAGCGAGGTTCCTGGCACAACGCCCTGGTGGAAATACACGGCTCGGAAATGGTCGCCCAGTTCGATGACCAGCCGCCGCTGTACTTCGAAGACAAAGGCCTGAAAGTGGATAAGCCTCGTCTTGTGCTGATCAACTACGGCCGGCATGCCTGGTTCGACGACATCAAGGTCTGGAAGGCCGAACCGAACGATACATGGTCCGCAAAACGCGCGGAGCTGAGGCGGTAGTTGCTGGCGTCGCTGCCTGTCCGTCAACCAAGGCCGGGGATCAGATAGCAGTAAATCACGACGAAGTGACAGACGCTGCCGCCGGTGACAAGGACGTGCCAGATGGTGTGAAAGTACTTCACACGCGTGTCGTTGAGGAAGAAAAACGTGCCCAGGGTATAGAGCGACCCGCCGGCGATGATCCACAACAGACCTGCGATCGGGAACCACTCGCAGACAGGTCCCATCGATAACAATGGCATCCAGCCGACGACCATGTAGAACCAGACAGAAACATTCTCACGTCGGGTGATAAACAGTTTTGTCAGGATGCCGACAGTTGAGAGAGACCACATGGCGGCCAGGACAGTCCACCAGGCACCGTCACGACAGATCATCATCCCAACAGGTGTGAAATTCCCGGAGATCAGCGCGAAGATCGAAATCTGATCCAGTGTGCGAAAGACGTGTAGCCAGCGGCCGTCACTGAAGCTGTGTGACAATGTGGAAAACAGGTACACGGCGATCAGCGAAGCGCCGTAGATCAGACAGGCGTTAACCAGTCGAGGGTCACCGTTACGGATCGCGGACTGCACCAGAAGCACAGTGCCGACAACCGTGAGCGGGACTGCCGCCGCATGCGTCAACTGATTCGCCCGTTCTTCGGATATACCGAATCGGTGGTGCGACTCAGCCTCCGTATGTGACCATGTCAGACCACTCATCCAGGACCTCTCGTCGATGAAGCACGATTCGCGATCGGCGGATTGACGAACGCGAACCGTCTGAGCAAAACAAGCCGACGGTGCTGTCGGGGCGCGGTGGGCGCGAGCTTTGTCAGCCGCGAAGTGATGGGTAGCCGAACTCACCAGAGTTTGGTTTCCCTGGGTCCAGCCAAAGTCTGGCGACTTCGGCTACCGATCAAATCACGACCAACACAGCACTAGGCGGCCTCTCGCAACTGACTCAAGGCGTCAATTGCCTCGCGGGCTTCTTCGACGCTGCCAGCCGACTCGACAAACTCGAGTAGCATTGCGAGGTCTTCGTCCGCGATGTCATCCAGTCCATTGTGAATCTGATCGTCAGCCATGAAACATCCCTGTCAAAGCGGAGAAATAGGAAACGCATATCCAGTCATGATGGGACATGTCGTGCCACTGTTATCGGCCGAATGCATACAACCGGTCGAGATAAACTGCCCCCGCCACACGATGCTGGCCCGGGTGGCAGGATTGTCCTCTTCCATGACGGCGGTATGCTGGACCTTTGACTTTGCAGCCTTCATTGAATGTTTCGACTGGAATCCGCAGCTTTCGGCCCCTGCGCGGAGCGTCGAACTGCCAGCTCGCGCCGACCGGTCAATGAGGCCCGTACGGGGACGGAATCCGTGGGGACTCGACTGCAGATTGCGAATACTCCAGACAGGCTCCGCGACACAAGGCCGATCATGAGCGACCAGCATTATTACCGTGTCATCGGCCAGGACTTTGGTCCGGTCACGCAGAGTGCTCTGCAGTTGCTGATACGAGGTGGACAACTGGGAACGGACGCGGAAGTCCGATGTGGTGCGGATGGTGAGTGGAAAGTCGTCGGCGAATGCAGTGAACTCGCTCCTCCGGCTGGCAATGATTCACCCGTGCTCGAAGAGATCAGCGACCTGTCCGAGATCGACGCCGGCTACAGTGGCGATTCGCATGTGCTCAGCGGAAGTACCGTGATCGCGCGAGGGAATTCCGGTACCAGCCTGTCGAAGAGCACGATCGAGATTGACGAAGAGAAAACGTGGTTCTGTCAGGTGCTGGGTGAGGAGTTTGGTCCTCTGGCAATGCCCGATGTGCGAAGAATGGTCGAAGCCGATGAGCTAAGTGCTGCAGACCTGGTTCGATCCGAGGATCAGACCGTCTGGGCTCCGGCCAGCATGCTGTTAGGCGCGTTGTTCCCGGATGCCTCGGTGGATGACCTGTTTGCGTCGGCACCGCGCTCGTCGACCAGCACCGGATCGCCGGCCCGTCCCACGAGAACCGCCCGGTCCAAACGAGCCACCAAATCTGCCGCAGCCGGTGACGTTGAACTGGCTGACAGTGTGAAGATTGTCGACGCTGCGACTGTGGTCGCGCGGCAGCCGAAGGCCGCGCGTCCAGCTTCTGCCGCGAAAGCACAGGTTGCCGCATCGCCATCCGCTAGCCCGCCGGCCTCAGCAACCACGGATCAACTCGGTGAGAAAGCACGAACACCGGCGTTGCAAGCACCGACAAAGGTCGATTCGCCAGAATGCCAGAAATCGACTCCGCTCCCCAGGGAAACACAGGCTTCGGCACCCCCGGCTCAAGGTCCACCGTCAGCCGCCCACACGATGAACGCGCTCGCAGCAGCGAAGTTGGCCAAAGCGCGTGCCTCGAAACCCAAAATGGGCGGCGGGTTGTCGATGCCGGATATCCCGATCGAGGGACTCCTGAAACTGGTCGGTGTCGTGGCCCTCTGCGCGGCGGTCTACTTCGTTTACACGTTATTACCGTCGTCTGGTAATTTGCCCGCAACTTATGCGCGACTGGTCGAGATCTATAAAGAGCACGAGCAGCTACCGGACGAAGGAGCCGAGCGTGACCAATTCGTTACCAACGCGATTGAAGAAGTAGATCGGTTGAGGGCTCCCTTGAACGAATCGATGTCGGCCTCGAATCTGGCCGGACTGGAATTGAACTTCACGGCTGGCGCATTGCTCGTTGTACTGGATGCGGCGGATGAGGATGAACTCGACGGGGCCAGGACGAATTTCCTCAGGCAAGTCGAAGCCAGCCATGATGCCCTCACAGAGAGTGGTGTTGACGCGAGCGAGTTACCGACGATCGACCAGGAGTGAAATGCACGGCGCGATGCCGTTTGCCAGACGCATTCCGTTCGCAGGACTTTATTTCCGTGCCACTGATTCGAAGCACGCCGACTGAGCTGCCATACAACTGCCACGGTGGTTTCCGGACCGGGGCGGTGGCATGCCTGCTGGTCGTATCACTTACGAGTCTGCCTGCATTACTTTGCGCACAAGATTCGGCGTCCGCTGGCTCGTCGCGCGCGACCTCAGACGAACCGACACGAATCAAGCTGACCGACCGCGTTCCGTTCGGACGGCCCCCGATCGACTACTTCAGTCCAACGACCGACGACGCGGTCTCTCGACTGCAACGCAGGATCGACTCCGGACAGCTCACACTCGACGCGGACGGACAACGCGGTTACCTGGATGCCGTCCTGCAGGCTCTGAATGTGCCGGTGTCTTCGCAACTGCTTGTGTATTCAAAGACTGCCCGCGTTCCCCGGCTGGTGACCCCCCGCACCCCCCGCGCGGTTTTCTTCAACGACGAAGTTGCCGTGGCATGGATCCCGAAATCGCGGGAACTCGAATTGACGGCCATCGATCCAGTCAAGGGCGCCAACTTCTACACGCTCTCGCAGCCACTTCGCGGTCCAGACAAATCCGGGACAGGCAGCGATGACTCAGAGACACGCCCCGAGACAGAAGCACTCGTACGTTTCGAGCGACGGGACCGCTGCCTGGCCTGTCATGCGGGTCGATCTTCGCTGGATGTGCCGGGATTCCTGCTGCGGGCCTTTCAGACAGACGGAAACGGCAGCCCACTGTTCGGTTACTCGCAAGTGACGCACGCGTTGACCTACGACCGGCGCTGGGGCGGATGGTACGTCACCGGGGCTCCGCCTGACCTGATTCACCGCGGCAACCTGGTCAGCCGCAGTGACAACGAGCAACACAAGCGTGAGCCAGGATTCCGATCGGAACTCACGGACCTCAGCGAACTACTCAAAGTGGATGACTTGCCCGCCGACTCAAGTGACATCGTGGCTCATCTGGCGTTCGCCCATCAGATGCACGGGTTGAACCTGCTGATTCGAGTCGGCACGGAAGCTCGCACAGGCCGAATGTCCGACGCAGAGGACCGGCTGATCCGCTACCTCACATTCGCCGACGAGCCACCGTTACCGGCTCCCATTAACCGTGCCGGATCAGAGTTTGCGACCTGGTTCGAACGACAGAGCCCGTTGGATGGTGAGGGCCGATCGTTGCAGCAGTGTGACCTGCAGACGCGATTCCTGCGGCACCGCCTGAGCTGGCTCGTGTACCACACGTATTTCCAGGCACTGCCGAAGCCGACTCGCGCGCGACTCTTGAGCCGTCTGTGGTCCGGCCTGACAGAAACGCCGCCCTCGACTGATTTCCTGCATCTTCCGGCGGAAGAGAAATCAGCCATTGTCGAGATCGTTCGGGCGACCGTCAGGGACCTGCCCGACTGCTGGCATCCGTAGAGCAGGCGTTCGAAGCAGAACACGCGCCAGCCTCGCTACTCAGGCCGGGCAAAATATGCATGTCCCCAACTAAAATGAGGCAACTGCACAGACTGGGAATGACGCGTTGAGATTTAGCCCGCTCTCAACGACTCGGAAATCCCGGGAATGTCAAAGTTTGCGGATTAAGCTGCCGATAACACCTGTAGCGATTGTGCCACCGCGCGGTGCGCGGGGTATCCGGTATCGACATGCCGGTCTCCAGAAACACATTCGCTCCTGAGACTCTGCTCTGATCGAGGACAGATTCATGGTGTTTCGGCTTCCCTCCCGGCTGCCCGCTCAATTCTCCGCTCCTGGTCGTTTTGCCGCACAGGTGAAACGCAAGTCGCACACGTGCCGACGGCCGTTCTGGAGAAAGACGCGCTGGGCGTGTCTGATCGCCACGGCCGGCCTGGCCACGGGGTGTATGACCAGCAGCGAGGAGCTCAAATACGCGGGCGGTGAGCGGGAACTCTCACACTACCGCGATCAGGACACGCGAATCGAACACCCGAACGTCGGACAGGAATCGCCCGAGGCCGTGCAGTCGAGCGGCGAACCGCGACGCATCCGACACCTGAACAAAGACGAAATTCAGGACCTGCCGCTGCAAGAAGCGCTCCGGACGGCCCTGATGAATGCAGAGGTCATCCGTGACAGCGGGCAGTTCCTGAACCCCGGTAATCGACTTCTCAGCAATCCTGATTTCGCGCCGAGTATCTATGACGTGGCGATTCAGGAAACCAACACACTATTCGGTCAGGGCGGCGTCGCGGCAGCTCTCGCGGAATTCGATGCCACATTTACCGCAAACATGACTTGGGGAGCTTCCGAGCAACCGGCCGAAAGTAACTCCATCGGCGTGAATGCTGGTGATGGACAACGGGACGAATTTGGCGACTTCCGGTCCGAGATTTCGAAGATCTTCGGCTCCGGTGATCAAATCACGCTCGAACATAACTGGCTGTACACCGAGGTGGCTCAGGGTCGTGCCGGTCAACGTCCCTTCAACTCACAGTTCAGCTCGCGTCCCACCGCCAACCAGGAAGGCGGACTGCCGACCGTTGGACTGGAATACCGTCGGCCGCTGCTGCAGGGTGCGGGAACTGAGTACACACGCATCGCCGGTCCGATTGCTCGTCGTCCAACATTGCAGAGCACTCCCACCGTCAATCAGGGTGTTGTCATTGCCCGCATCCGGACGGACATCGCGATCGCGGAATTCGAGGGTTCCGTCGCTCAACTCCTGCGTGACACCGAGGACAACTACTGGGAGCTGTATCTGTCCTACCGGACGTACGACACCGAGGCTGTCGCGACGCAGAGTGCTCTGGAAACATGGCGTGAAGTTCGCGTGAGCTTTGAAGAAGGCCGCGTGGGTGCTGCCGATGAGGCTCAGGCCCGTGACAACTACTTCGAATCCCGAGCCCGCCGCGAAGACGCTCTGGCCCGCCTGCTGAATTCCGAGGTGCGACTGCGGCGTCTCATGGGACTGCCGGTGAACGATGGCTTCATCATGCGTCCAACTGACGACCCGATCACGACGGAAATCAAACCCGACTGGAACATCACGCTGGCCGAAGCACTGACGAATCGGCCCGAAATTCGACGCCAGAAGTGGAATATCAAGAGCCTGGAATTGCAGCTCACTGCTGCGGAAATGCTCGTTCGACCGCGACTCGATTTCGTGGCCCGTTATCAGGTTAACGGGTTTGGTGACAAGCTGGCTGGCGGTGCGGGTGATCCGATATCGCCCACCAACAACAAGTTCCGCAGTGCCTATGGCACGTTGTCCAACGGTGAGTTTCAGGGCTGGGGTCTGGGCTTTGAATTCAGCATGCCACTCGGCTTCCGTTCCGCATCCGCTCAGATGCAGAACATCGAACATCGGATTGGCAAGAACCGCGCTGTTCTTGCCCAGCAGGAGCAGGAGATCAGCTACGAAATCGCCGCGATCTTCCAGCAACTCGATCAGGCCTACCAGACAGCGAAAACAAACTTCAATCGCCGCCGGGCCGCCGAACGCCGACTCCAGGCCTTCACCGCTGATTACGAAGCCGGACGTTCGACACTCGACCTCGTGCTGCGAGCTCAGATCAGTCTGGCTCAGGCGGAAGTCGCTTATTACTCCAGTCTGATCGGCTACAACCGAGCCCTGAACGACTTGCGATTCCGCAAAGGCACGCTGCTGATCGACAACAGCGTCTTCCTGTCCGAGAGCCTGTGGACTGAAGACGCATACGACGATGCCCTCCGTAGAGCATGGGCACGCAGCTTTGCCTTCAGCTCGCCGGATATGGATACGGCTCCCGAAGAATTCGTGCTGGGATGCATCGATTGCGAGCCCGGCGACCTGATGATGGACCTGGAACGCCTGCCGGAAGAAGAAGACATTCAACCGCTCAGCCCGTCTCCGGCAGACATCGCTCCGCCGGCTCAGGCACCAGGTGACAAGGCAGCACCGAAGCCACCGGCCGATCGTTCCGCTCAATTGAACGTCTCGGATGTGATCGGCGCGGGTCCGCGCTCTGTGCTGCCCTACGACGAAGAAGTCCGGCAAGATCAGGTGGTGCCGCTGCCTCCATCTACAAACGACTTGCCACGACCGAAATTCCTGCCACCCAGGCCGCTGACTCAGCCCAGCCCGTTCGGCCAACCGCAATCGTCGGTCGGACCGCAGGCCCCGCCGATGCCAGCCCAGGAAACGCCCGGATCGGTTGTGATGCCGGCCGGTTTCCAAGACACCGATCCACCAGCCGAATCGCAGCCGGTACCTGTGCAGCCAGCCGAAATCGAGAGTTACAGTCCACCAACTCTGCCCCTCACACCTCTGACACCGGCAATCTCGACTGGCCCCAGCCAGCTTCCCGAGTTCCAGACGCCGGCCCAGCTACCGAGTGTTCCCTCGGAAACGCGGCAGAACTTTGTTCCGCCTGTGAACATTGCCCCGCCGATGCCGTCTGAAGACGCATTCGAACCGCCCCGTCTGACTCACCCGGTCCGTCGGCCAATACCGGCGAGCTCAATTCAACCACCATCGCTGGGCAGCCAACCACTCTCAAAAGCCCCACGATCGCGGCTCATCCAGGCAGCTCCCGGTGGTGTTCCGGAAATTATCGAGCCCATGGACGGTTTCGGCCCGGCAGTCGAACCCGGCAAAGCGACCGCCAACGCGGGCATCACCCAGGTCGGCCACAAAGAGATCGCGCCGAAACCAAACCCCAGTCAGCCGGCCCCGCACCGCCCGGCCGCAGACCCCCGCGCCCGCAAACGCCTGCTCCCCACATGGGGCCAGTTCTTCAAACGCGACTGACTGGAAGAACGGAGCGACCGCCAAGTGCGAAACAGTCGACCGGAAAGATACCTGTGGGCTGTTTCGTGTGCCGGGAAGTGACAGACGCCAACAACGCGGGAATTGGTGCGCCGGGAAGCGTCACGTTGACTGTTCAAAACCTCGAAAGCACTCTCTCGACCATACGCCTCGAGAGGATCAACGACTTCGAATTCATCCGGGGCGATGATAGGAAGGTGTTGGGTCGCGTTTTCGTTCCTGACAGATGCTCGGACTTGCCCGCCACTTAGTGCTTGATCGTTTCTTGAGCTTTATCTGTCCCGTCGAGTTCTTGTAGGAGCAGGACGTCCGGAACGGAGTCATCGAACGGTGGCTCATCCGTTTCATCCTCGAAGGAAGGGACGTCGTCCACGAACGAGTCGCCTGATTCTGAACGCGAACTTTGGGAACGAATCAAGGCCGCTGACGAATCGTCCGCACGTCCCGCGTTGAGGGGGGATGTCAACAGCTGTCTTTCTACTTTCGTAGACCGACGAGCGACCGTGTCTTCGAGCGACCCGTCACCCCCAATCTTAAGTCTGATGGGCACCATTAGCTGCAAATCAGCCAGAGTTGGTTGCTCAGGGTGCAGCATGCCCGGCACCTTGCGTTGTGCATGTGTGCCAGCAGTACCGTTCTCGCCTGACAAAAATCCAACGTGGACGGCCCCGTTCGGTTCGTCCAGGATTTGCCGGACTTGGTATTCCGTGGCTAGTTTTAGATTCAGTTCATTGCGTTTCCTAACTGCCTCGGCTTGCTGGTTGAATGCAATCATCTGCGTTTCATAACGTCCCAATGCCACCTGCATGCTGGCCACATCAATCTGTGGAGTTCCAACCTGCAAATCGTAGTCGACGTTTAGCCCGATCTTGTGCCGAACACTGTCCTCGAAGGTCGGCCTCGCAATATTTGCTTCGTCCGCTGTCGCCGCGACTGAGGCCACGTGAGAATGTTCGCCAACGTTCTGCTTCACATATCCAAGTCGTCCCGCCACAGCCGAACATCCGGACAGCGCGAGCGCCCCGAGAATCAACAGCATCCTGAGTTCTTGTGAGTTCATGATGCCTCTTTCATCGCAAGAACAATCATATTTTGGCGTCGCACGTGTTCTGGTACGCCGTGTCAGATGTCTTGTGTTATCGATGTCGATGATGCGAGTTCTTGATGTTGCCTGATTTCGCCCAGTTATGACGCTCTTGCCGATTATCGCAATTCGGGTGTTGGTGCCGATTGGCGCAACGAACGAAATTCCCTGTTCGGCTTGAGGGCACGCGATCAAGTACGAATCGGGCACATCGATTCATGTTACGCGGCTGCTTGTGAGGGTTTGTCGACTCAATACAATGCCCACCGCCTTAAAGCTGGTGCCGGCCGAGGCTGGGTTTGCCATCGTCTTTCATCCTGAGATTCAACTCGCGGAGTATCGGATCATGTCTTCCACGAACGCTTTCGGTGTGATTTCGACACTCAGCACGCAGGGCGGAGACGTCCAGTTTTACCGGTTGCGCAGTTTGTCCGACCAAGGCGTGGGCGACATCGACGTGCTGCCGTATTCGATTCGAGTGCTGCTGGAGGCCTGTCTGCGAAATGTGGACGGGTTCGTCGTGACGGAAGACGACGTTACCGGGCTCGCGAAATGGAATGCTGCCGATGTCGCTCAGGTTGAATTGCCGTTCAATCCCGGACGCGTCGTGCTGCAGGACTTCACTGGCGTACCGGCGGTGGTTGATCTGGCAGCGTTGCGGGCAGCGATGGTCCGGATGGGTGGCGATCCGAAGAAGATCAACCCGCTGGTGCCCTGTGACCTGGTCATCGATCACTCTGTCCAGGTTGATCAGTTCGCATCCAACCTGGCTCTGCAGTTCAACGTTGATAAGGAGTTCGAGCGGAATCAGGAGCGGTATCAGTTCCTCCGCTGGGGACAGCAGGCCCTGGACAACTTCCGCGTCGTTCCGCCGGCAACGGGCATCGTGCATCAGGTCAATCTCGAATACCTCGCCAACGTTGTGCTGACAAAGGACGGCGTCGCCTATCCGGACAGCCTGGTCGGCACGGACAGCCATACGACCATGATCAACGGCTTGGGCGTTGTCGGCTGGGGAGTCGGCGGAATCGAAGCCGAGGCTGTGATGCTTGGGCAACCGATCTACATGCTCACGCCAGAGGTCGTTGGTTTCAAACTGACCGGCGAACTGGCTGAGGGCTCGACCGCGACCGACCTTGTGTTGACCGTCACACAGTCACTTCGGGCTCACGGTGTCGTCGGGAAGTTTGTCGAGTTCTTTGGGCCAGGACTGGATCACATGAGTCTGGCCGACCGCGCCACCCTGGCGAACATGGCTCCGGAGTACGGAGCGACCATGGGCTTCTTCCCGGTCGATGGCGAGACGCTCAATTATCTCCGCAAGACCGGACGGCCCGAGGAACTGGTCGATCTCGTCGAACGTTACACCAAAGAGCAGGGCTTGTTCCGTACAGCCGACGCGCCCGATCCCAGCTTCACGAGTGTGTTGGAACTCGACATGAGCACCGTCCTGCCGTCGATGGCCGGACCGAAGCGACCGCAGGACCGCATTCTGCTGAGCGACATGAAATCCATGTGGAAAACAGCGCTCAAAGACACGTTCGGACGCAACGAACCCGTGGCACCACAGAAGGTCGACGACCCGGATCAGCCGACCGAGATCTCAGACGGCGCGGTTGTCATCGCGGCGATTACAAGCTGCACCAACACCAGTAACCCGTCAGTCATGATCGGCGCGGGTCTGGTCGCGCGAAAAGCGGCGGCGAAGGGGCTCAACCGCAAGCCCTGGGTGAAGACCAGTCTGGCTCCGGGCAGCCGTGTTGTTACCAATTACCTGCAGCGTTCCGGCTTGGACAAAGACCTCGAACAGCTCGGGTTTCATACGGTGGGCTATGGATGCACGACCTGCATCGGAAACAGTGGACCACTACCGGAACCTGTCGCCAATGCCGTGAACGCTGGCGATCTGGTGGTCTCCTCGGTGCTGTCGGGTAACCGAAACTTCGAGGGACGCGTCAATCCGCTGGTCAAAGCGAACTACCTGGCCAGCCCGCCGCTGGTCGTGGCCTACTCAATCGCCGGAACGACCGACATCGATCTGACGACCGAGCCACTCGGGCAGGACTCGGATGGTAATGACGTGATGCTCAGCGACATCTGGCCCTCGCAACAGGAGGTCGCCGAAACGGTTGCCAGCTCGATGAGTCCCGATCAGTTCATTAACGAGTACTCAAAGGCAACACTTGGACCAGAGCAGTGGCAGGCGATTTCCGGCAGTGAAGGCGACCTCTATCAGTGGGACGAGGCCAGCACCTACGTGCAGGAGCCTCCTTTCTTCGTAGACATGTCACCCGAGCCGAGTCCGATCACTTCGATCGAAGGCGCAAAGTGCCTGGTGTCGGTCGGAGACTCCACCACGACAGACCACATCAGCCCGGCCGGAGCCATCAAGCCGGATTCACCGGCCGGCCTGTATCTTCAGGCCAATGGAGTCGGCGTTGCAGACTTCAACAGTTACGGCAGCCGCCGTGGCAATGACCGTGTGATGACCCGCGGGACGTTCGCCAATATTCGGTTGCGCAACCTCCTGGCCCCCGGGACGGAAGGTGGAGTGACCACGTATCACCCCACTGGCGAGCAAATGTCCGTCTACGACGCCTCGGTCAAATACAAAGAAACCGGCACACCACTGGTCGTTCTCGCGGGTGCGGAATACGGCACGGGTTCATCCCGCGACTGGGCGGCGAAGGGGACGTTTCTGCTGGGCATCAAGGCCGTCATCGCTGCGACTTACGAACGGATTCACCGTTCCAATCTGGTGGGTATGGGCGTACTGCCTCTCCAGTTTCGCGATGGAGAAAGCCGCGAGTCACTCGACCTCGACGGTACCGAGGAATTTGACATCGCGCTCAACGATGACCTGAAACCGCAACAGGCCGTCGAAGTCACCGCGCGAAAAACTGACGGCTCGGTCGTCCACTTTGTCACCACGTGCCGAATCGATACGCCGGTTGAGGTCAAGTACTACCGTAACGGTGGAATCCTCCATTCCGTCCTGCGCGATCTGGCCTCCGCCTGAGTCGCACTCGATCGGAGTCAGACGGCCACCGGAATCACCCGCATCTGCCCGTCGCGGGTCTGGCGATGAACGCCTCTGTAGACTACCTGTCGCTCACGGTCGCATTCCGCACGCCAGTTAATCGAGACAATCCGATGCTCACGTTGCGTTTCACGCTTCGATTCCATGTTGCGGTCGCAGTTCTTGTGGCCGCTTGCAGTCTTCGACCTGTAATGGCGGGTGAGTACTTGGTTCGGCCGCTCAGTGATGAGCAGTCCGCCGAGTACGACCTCGACCCTTCCTTCTACGGAAAGGTCACGGTTGCCGAAGGGATTCTCATTGCCACGTCGAAGCGCGTCTCAGATTTCGCGCACCTGGAAGCGGCGTATCAGTTCGGCATGATCATGCAACGGATCAGTGCTCCGATCGCTGAGCGGATTCGCGATCGAAAAGTCCTTTGCATTCTGATTGGACATGACGAGCTGACGTCACAACTACCTCAGTTCAAGAGTGACAAGACTGGCAAGGAACTTGATTTCTACAACTGGCGGAGTCGTGGATTCCTCACTCATAAGAATGGTCGTCCGACGGTCGTCTTTGCCGAAGAGGACGTGCTCGAATACGAAGGCGGCATGCAACTGGAGAGCATCCTGATCCATGAGTTCGGCCACGTGATTCATGGAGTCGGCTTCGACAAGGGTCTGCAGGATCGCCTGACCGAATGTTTTGAGAATGTCAAGAAGAGTGGCATGTGGAACGATGGCCGTGCCGCTCAACGATTCCGCCGTGTGAAAGGTAAAACTCCCGTCAGTCTGTTTGATGCTCTGGTCAAGGCGTTTCCGGCCCGCTCGCCGGTGCTGATTAAGCGATGCCTCGATGGAGGTGACATCCTGGTGAATGGCAAGCCGACACACTCAAAGGTACTCGTGAGCGAGAAAGACAAAGTGCTGATTGTCTTTGGTGGTGAGAAACAGTGTTACGCGGCGAAGAACCGAGCCGAGTACTGGGCGGAAGGCGTGCAGTGCTGGTACGACACCAATCGGACGATGGATCACGACCACAATCATATCCACACGCGGGAGCAACTGATCGCCTATGACGCGCCCATGGCGCAACTCTGCAAAGATGTGCTCGGCGATTCAGACTGGCGGTTCGTTTCTCCGCGCGAACGTGCCGGGAAAGATCATCTCAAAGGATTCGATCCGGCCACTGCCCCGCAGGTCGTCGATCCAGAACACATCCAGAACGCCGCATACGATTACTACGATAAATACTGGAATGACTACTGGCAGCGTCTGCGTGACAGGCACACAACAGACATCTCGCCACCCCCGTGCCTGAAAGTCCATCGTGGCTGACTTATCCTGGCGATTACAAACTGCTGGCCAGCGGATTCAACTACGAGAAGCTCGGTGTCGTTCCTCAAAAGCCCGAGGCGTATCGTTAACAGTACCGTTGAAAAACTCGTACGCCGACAACAAAGAGCGATAGCGAGTCCTGGACGTTCGGAGATTCACAATGACTGTTCATCGCGTTTCTCACAGCCGCTGGATACCTGCCGTCGTGTTGTTTTGCAGCTCGTTGCTCGCTGGCCCGTTGTTCGCTCCCGATGCTCAAGCGCGCCCCGGCTACAAGTCCGTCTTTCAGAAGATGTATCCCAAGTTCAAGAAGAAGGAAGGAGAGGAAAAAGTCGACTGCACGGTCTGTCATGCGCAAAAAAAGAGCAAGAAGAACCGAAACCACTACGGAGAGGCTCTGAAAAAGGCCCTCGACAAGAAGAACGAAAAGAACAAAGCACGCATCAGAAATGCCCTTAAGAAAATCGAGAAGGACAGTTGCCCGAAAAGCGGCGAGAAGTGGATCGAACGTCTTGAAGAGGGCAGCCTTCCGTGTCCGCACGGTGGAAGCGGAAGTTCTCATCGTTTCGGTGTCAGCTACGTCGGACGGCAGCTCGCGATGCCGGAGGGCGGGCAGTAAGCAACTCGGAGTTCCAGCGTTTCGCTATCGAGCGAGTTGCATTCACCCGGTCGCGGGATTGCTCCGAAATAAGTGGCTGGGGATCTAGCCGCAGCGAGGACACGGGCGTCATTCAGTGGAGCCGATGGCTTGGCCCGCACGTCTTCTCCTCAGATCGGACACCGCTGCGGGAGCCCTTCCGGATTCGTCGCGGATGCGGTCATCTCACAGGGCTACTCGCTCTCTGTCGACGGGTGCAGCAGAACCTGCACGCCCTTGAAATTCGTCGTCGCCAGCACGTCCAGAATGCGCTGGGCTCGAGGTTCCAGGCTGGCACCGCGAACTTTTACGCTGATCGCCAGGACGTTTTCAGAGCCAAACCGCTGACCATAGGCCTTACCGATCTGAGGGTCGCCCTTTCGGTTTCCCAGCGCAAGGATGCGGAATGGTCCGATGATTTCGTCCGAGGCTGGTTCGTCGCCCTCGTCGGACGCCACCGGCGTGGGGCCGCCCGTCAGAAGATTCGGCACACGGAACGAAACCAGGTCGCCTGGATTCACGTGCTGGGGATTGAATCCTCGCGGGTCGACGGGCAGCCACATGACTCGCTCGTCAGGCCCGATCTTCTTGTTGAGGTCGCCGCTGGCCGGAGTCGTCAGGTCGTCCTGCAGAATGATCTGATCGCGCACGTAGTTCTTTGAGGCCACGCGGTTGATCACGGTACTCAGGTCGATCCACTTCACCGCGACAGTTTCCAGGTTACCGAGATTGTTTCTCGGAATGTCGACTTTGCCGAAGTGTTCCGGTTTGAATCGGTCGCCCGCACGGATTTGATCCGCGTTGACTTTGACAAACGACACGCGTTCGTAGCGGTCGGCCTGCCGGGAGATGTACATCCAGTTGCAAATGCCACCAGCGATCGCCAGCGTCAGAGCAATGATCAGTCCGGTCACACCCTTCATCCGATTGCTGCTTTCTATAAGCCTTATTCAGTCTTGGCGGGATTGCTTCTGTATCACGTTGACAATACCAGATAAGCGTCCGTCAGGAGTTTCTCGCAGCGAAAGTTCGATCGCCGCCGATCGCGGTCGAGCAGAGTCGAATTCGCCTTCAACTCGAATCGTCCACGCGGAACCTGATTGTCGCCACGGCCGGACAGTCTGCCAACCAGTGCGCGTCAGAGAGTCTTCAATTGATCGCCGCCAGATCGTCGCATTCACGGCCGCACCCTCCCGACTGCGGAAGACGCTCAACTCGTCACCGGCGGGAGTTCGCAACGACAGGACCGGCTCGGCATCGACTGGCAGACGTACAGGACTTGACGATGCCTGTCCGGACGTTGGCGTGAAGAGAAATGTCGTCCACTGATCCTCGTCATGCGGTATGGCGATGGCCCAGCATGCGATGAACGGTTCCGTCTTACCTGCGTCATCAGGCACCGTGCGGATTCCGATAAGCACGCAGCCCGGCAGGTAACTGCCTGGTTGATCGACACGGTAAACACTCCACTGGCCCGGGCTGCTTGTCAGCGGCTGCAAGTCCGCCAGTTGTTTCATCAGCTTGCGCTGAATCGCGTGCATCGATTCGACTGCCTGCAGGGAATCTGATGTGGTGGCCTGCAGGATCTGCTGACAGCGAACGGACAATCGTTCTTCGATTTCGTCCTGACTGCCACGTTCAATGCGGCGTTCCAGTTCAACAGGAAAATCGCCCGCAGCCAGACGCACGGCAGAATCGCCACTGCCCCAGTTCACCTGGGTGCCAGCCACATTGGTTGCTGACTCAACAGTCGACATGACATCCGAGGGGTCGGTCAACCACCAGTCACGCAACTGACCGCTGATTGTCAGAACGCCGATCGCGACGATGGCGATCGCCACGAGATCAGTCGTTCGCCGCGAAAGCTGACGAGTTGCCCGCTGCATGGGCGACAGGGTTGGCGTCGATTCGGTGGGTGCTGGTTCCAGTTCTGACACGCGTCGACCTATTGGATCATGTCCCGGAAAGCTTCGAGCTGATCGACCTTCTCCTCCAACTCCCTCTTGTCCAGGAGTATCTGAGGTAACGCCGAAGCGATCATGACCTTGACCTGCACTGGCGTCGCGGGGTCCTCAAGCATCTCGAGCAGATGTTTGATAAAAGCCAGGTGCGCGTTGTACATCCTCAGGAAGTCACGCGTCAGTCGGCCAGGCACTCCAGCGTTGGCCAGTCCCGGAAGATTCGGACGTCCCTGAACCTCGTCAATCAGCGGCAGCGTGACATCCAGCGTCAGTCGCTGGGGATCGTCGGAACACACGCGATCCGGGTTCAGCAAAGCGGCCCGCAGTCGACCTTCAGGAATGTGGTAATCGGGGGCGCGACCAAATCCGTAGGGCGAATCGTACGGCAGCACGCCAGGCGGATGCGCTTTCAGCTCGTCATCGTCGTCCAGCGTATCGAGAATGGGGTTGTCCGAGTTGTAGACAATATCGAGGGCCGCATCGTGGTAACTCTGCACAAGCTCGCTCAATGCCCGCTCATAGTCCGCCGGATAGATGAATGTGATGCGACGTTGACCGTTCGACGTCATTCCCATCTCGCGAAACTGCCAGCGGTTGTCGAGGATCGGATGTTCCCGCTTCAGGTGAATCTGACCGGTGCCCATGTTGCCCATCACGGGATACCCGCGCTCCATCTCGGTAAATCCCTGGACGACGTCATCCTGCATGTCGAACAGGCCTTCCTCGACCGTGAGTGATTCACCGGTTGGCGCTGACAAAGGCTGCCCGCGTACGACTTCGTGATTCGCGAACGGATCGACGTCCATCAGCTCGCGGGCTTCATCACGGATCATCGTGGCCGCTTGCGGCCAGCCGCGCGGGTTCGGATCCTGGTGGCCATCTCGAGGCCAGAGGGTCCGCCAAACCGCCTGCCTCGAATTCGTCACGGTGCGGGTTTTCCATGCACCCGTCGTTCCGGCGATGATCATCAACCCCATCACGAACAACATGATTGGCAGGCTGAGCGTCAACTCAAGCGGAGCCAGCCCAGACCGGCGATGCAACCGCCCGGCTGGCGACCTGCCAACGATGATTCGAACTCTCTGTCTGTGACGGATCATGGTTGTTCTCGGGCCGCAAGACTCGCCACTGACCAGCGACCGGTTTCGGCACTGAATGCCGCGATCGTAGTTTCATCCTGAACTGTGGCGAAGTTCGCCGAGACAGCTGCCGGTCCCTGGGCTGGAATCGAGTCCCACGTGCCGGTCACTGCACTGAATGCGTAGGTACGACCGTCAATCGAGTAGCACGCGATCGACGCGGACACAGTGGCGATGCAGGGTGAGTCCGTCGGTTGCACAAGTGAATGCGTCCGCCAGTTTCCGTTGCGGTCGACCGCGACCAGTTCCTGGACTTGCTTACCTTTGATGCTGAAACTACAGACCTGTGCTCCCATCCGTGGCTGGACCATGCTGGCGCACGGAAACGTGTGTCGCGCCCACGTCCCGGAATGAATGCTGAACGCCAGCCAGGTGGAAGCATGATCGTCCTTCATTGGCACAACGATCAGAGAGCTGGACTGAAAGCCGGACAGCCCCGGAGTTCTTCCCCCGACTCCCAGTCCCAATTGAGCTGGAGCGTTCTCCGAATTCCAGTGAGTCACCGTCACGGCCGTAACAAAAGCGACCAGAACTGCGGGCATGACTTTTGATCTGGGCATGGGATGTCCTGACCGTCGAGAATTAATGGGTTGTGACACGCTTCAGCATGTTGTTTTCCGTCTCGCCATAATCAGGCATGCGCAGCCCTGCCACCTCGCCGCCGGGATTGGTCTGCAGAACTTCGGGCAGACTTGTGACCGTTGCCGGGACGAGCTGCACCATCCAGTTCTGATTCAACAGGTCCCAGTGAGTCGGATAGTTTTCCAGCACCCAGCGTTCGCGCAGCAGGCGATCCAGCGTGTCAACTGCTGGAGGCGGATCGTTGGCGGGAGGTCCGTCACGCTCGACTTCGATCAGGCTGGTGAATCCGAACGTGCCGCCCAGGTTGATGGCTCGATCGGCATCGCCACCACCACCGCCCTCGCCAATGTGGACCAGAATCTTGCGCGGACGCGGCACGAACAGATAGATCTGCGAGAACGTCTGCGCGTCTGCCGTTTCTGACAAGGGGTTCTCGAACAGGCCCGGCCCGAGTTCCTTGCGATGTTTCCGATAGACAGCTCCGACAAAATGAAAATTGTCTTCCACGTACTGATCGAGATCGGTCAATTCCCTCAGGTTGCGCATCACTCGCGGAAAGTGATCGTCGCGGCGGCGATTCAATGGCTGATTCGGGTCGTACAGTTCAGCCTCGCGGATCAGCTCCTCCATACCCCGACCGTCTTGCGTCCTTCGCAGCATCATCGGCACGTTGGTGACGGGATACTCGACGTTCAGCAATCGTTCGAGTTGACCGCACGTCGCCATTCGCCACAGCGGGAAGAACGCCGACATCTTGACGTCGTAGTTGAACAGACGCAGCCGATCGAAGTTCCACCGATTGAGAAAGAGCGTGGCCAGGTTACGCCGCTGTTCGAGGGCCTGTTGCAGGTAGCTTTCAGCGTCCAGTAGCTGAGGGTAATCCAACTGGAACGGGTCAGGATCGACGACGGGCATGGTGCGAGTCAGCGGATCTGTTTCGTCAGCCAAGGCCACCGGCATCACATTAGTCCGCCACAGCACTCCGATTTGCCGGCCGCGTTCGGCTTCGTAGCGGGACATCGAGGCACTCGATCCCTCCTGACTGCTGCGTCCCAGAAGCCCGTGTCGTCTTGCGACTTCGTCCGTGACTGACTGAGCGACCTGCGGCAGGGTTTCCAACAGGTCACGCTGGAATTCGCCAATGAGCTGCGCTTCAAGAATGTGCTCAAAGACCGGCAGGCTCAGTTCCGCGGCTCCGGCTGTCAGTTCACCGTAGGCGGTAACCGCATCCTGCTCTTTCGGCACCTTGTTGATGATCGCCTGGCCAAGCTGAGCGAATTTGGGGAAGGGTGCCCGTGAGAGGGTATCTCCGGCCACGCGCCATGCCTCAAGGATTGGCGGAACGAGGCTCTCGGCATTGCGGTCACGGCCCTCCCTCAGGAAGGCAGTCATCGCGAAAACGTCGGACAGCAGATGATTCGAGAAAGCCAGTCCGTTCATTCCGCGAGCCAGAACAACGCCACCCGAATACGTGGCTGCGTCCGCCGCGTTCTGCATCTTCAGCTTGTCGTCGATGTGAGTGCCGACATTGACGATCATGATCAGCAGCATCGTGAACATCAGCAGCGTGAAGACCGAAATAATGCTGATCGTGCCGCGTTCATCCGAGTGCACTCTGTTAAGACGCCGCAATCGGACAGGAACGAGCCCCGTGACCTTCTGGAAGGACCTCTCGGTGCCATGCTTTGCACCGGATCCGGGCGTGGAATCCTCCGGCGTACGGCCCGGCACGGGGCGTACGAAGTTGATTCGGCAGTCGTTATTCGAGTTCCTGTTCATAAGCCAGTAGAGGTTTGAAACCTTCGTTGGTCAGCGTGGCCGATGCGGAAATCTGAGTTGTGTAGGTCGGCACTATCCACGGAACACTGTCGGATAACGTCCCCTGCAGTGCGATGCGGGGTGCAACTGTGTCGGCTCGTCCATCGGCGCGCACGATGTACTTTGCCAGGAAACGTCCCGGACCGGGCAGCAGTGCGAAGTCATGCGTGACCGTCAACGTGAGCTGGTCCTGCCAGCCGATTTCGTGCGGAGTCCAGTCACGCAGCCATTCACCCTGATCGGCCATGACGGCCGTGCCGTCGACGATGACCAGTTCCCGCGGGTTGTAAGTCGGCCCTTCGCGCGTATCCCTGTCCACAAAGCGCATGTCGACGCGCGTGTTCCAGTACGCATACGACATCTTGTTGATCAATCTCTGTGGGATGCGACCGTTGGATGCAGACGACGGAACAAGCTGCAGATACCAGTCCCGCACGGCCCAGGGTTTGACGCCGCACGAGGAACAGTCAACTGGCTCGACGACCGCTCGCGACGGCGCCACGGGAGCTACGGCTGTGACGGCCGCGCCAAACACCTTATTCAGCTTATACGACGTCGAAGCCGTTGGCTGGAGTTGCCCGGCGCCGTCTCCGTCGAACAGCAGTTCGGCCGGTGTTCCGGCCGAGAGTGGTTGTTCCAGGACGTTCTCAAACTCGCGCGGCGCCTGATACGAGTTCACTCGGGCCGCCGACCAGACGGTCGCCGCGCGCGCGGCCGCGAACGCCGCGTAATGCACGCCCATGATCCCCATCATGAGCTGGCTGACCTGCACAATGAACATCACGATCATGATGAACAGCGGCAGTGTCAGGACAAAGGCGAGCGACTGAACAGCCCCGGTTTCACAAGAGTGAATCCGCCGAATGCGCTTCAGGTTCAGCCTGGCTCCACTGATCCGCAGCACCAGTCGGAGTAGCACAAACCCGATCGCCAAAGCGACAAAAGCCGGGATCAGGGCTTCGAGTACGGCTCGATGCACGGAAATCTCCGCTGAAAACGGTCGGGCGCACAATACACCCCTCTCTAGAAGGTGATACGCAGCTCCGGCACGATATTCAACAGCGAGGAGCACAATTCCCCGGCTGGCGGTATCACCGGACGGGCCCCACAAACGAAAAGAACCCTGCTGCCGAGTTGGCAACAGGGTTCAAAACGTATTAGTGGTCCGTCAAAACGGTTTCGTCAGGCGGACTTGTCGGCGGCTGCCTCCTTGGCGGGAGCGGCGGGCTTCGCTGCTGGTGCCTTTGGCTTCGCGGGCGCGGCCGGCTTGGCCGCAGGTTTGGCTGGAGCTTTCGGCGCTGCCGGTTTAGCTGCGGGCTTGGCTGGAGCTTTCGGCGCTGCCGGTTTGGCTGCGGGCTTGGCCGGAGCTTCGACTTTCGCGGGGGGGGCTGGCTTCGCTTTGACTTCGGCCGGGGGTTTCGGCGTTACCTTCTTCGGAGCCGGGGCATCCTCAGCCGGCGGTTTTGGTGTTTTCTTCGGGGCCGGGGCATCGTCCGCGGCACTCGGCGCCAGTCCACCATTTGTGGCTTCACCCAAGTCGCTCTCCGGCAGTTCTCCCTCGCACAGCGATGCGGTCCGGTTGCAGCGGAAGAGGCTCAACAGGTCGAGTTTCGGCAGAGACAGCTTCGGCAAGCACAACGACGCTTTGATCGGGCACGGAGCCGCTGCGTGGCACTTCGGGGCAGTCGGACACGCTGGTGCCGGCTTGCATGCAGGTGCTGGTTTACAGGCAGCAGCCGGGGCACATGCCGGGGCGGACTTCCTGGCGCTGGGGAAGAAGAACAGACCGGCCTGTACCTGAGTGCTGAGCACGGCCGATGCCACGACGGCAAGAGCAACATTTCGCATGGGACTTCTCCTGAAAAAAGGTCTGTCAGGGAGCAACGGTATTCCAGGCACTATTCGGAGAGCCTGAAAGGACTATGCAGATTCGGAAGAGCAGATCAGGCAGGGTATCTGAGTGGTTTGCGTTGTCAATTCACACGGCCCCTCGAATTGCCTTGCTGGCGGTCTCTGGCTACCGTCACGGGTTCGCTGCCTGCTGAACTCCATCGACGAGATTCAGCATGATTCACCGAATGAGGATCCCGCACCAATTGAAAGACACCCATGCCGAAAGTCGTCAGCACGTCGCTTAACAGTCAGGCAGGCCCTCATATCTCGATGCTCCGCGAGGCTGGTTTCGAGGTCTCCCATCAGTCGGCGGGTACGGACCTGTGGCAGGAAGACGACCTGATCAGCGTGGTCAGTGGAGCCGAAGCGGTTGTCGCTGGTTCCGAGCCCTATACACGCCGTGTCATCGAAGCCTGCCCGAGCCTGCGCGTCATCGCCCGCAGCGGCGTGGGCTTCGATGCAGTCGATCTGGATGCCTGCAACGACCAGAGAATCGTCGTGGCAACAACTCCAGGAGTGAATCATCACGCCGTCGCCGAACACGCGATCGCACTGCTGATGGCAATCGCCCGTGACTTTCCAAAGCAGGATCAGCATGTGCGTAAGGCTGAGTGGTATCGCCGTAAGTTCCCGCGCGTGATGGGCTCGACGCTGGGCATTGTCGGACTGGGTCGGATCGGGCGCGCCGTTGCGACTCGTGCACGCGGATTGGGAATGCATGTGGTGGCATTCGATCCGTTCGCCAATGTCGAGTTCGCGGAACAGTGGAACGTTGAACTGACGGACCTGGACGGTCTCCTCAGGCAATCCGATTACGTGACACTGCACTCGCCGGCAAACGCTGAGACAAAACACGTGATCAATGCACAAACCATCGCAAAGATGAAGCCGGGATCGGTCGTCATCAACACGGCCCGCGGAGCGCTCATTAAAGAGGTCGACCTGGTCGAAGCGCTGAAGTCCGGTCATCTTCGAGGAGCCGGTCTGGATGTCTTCGAAGTCGAGCCTCTGCCGGCCGACAGCCCGCTGCTGGAAATGGACAACGTACTTCTCAGCGGTCACATCGCGGGTCTCGACAACGAGTCACACGACGGCATGTTTGGAATGTGTGCCGAGATCATTATCGCTCTCAATGAGGGACGCTGGCCCAACCCTGAATGCATTCGAAATGAACCGGGACAGGACGGCTGGAAGTGGTAAGGCGAGCGGCTGATGAAGATAGTGCCCGACGGCAGCCCGGAATATCGAATATCGAACAAGGATTGTCGAAGTCCGAAGTGAAGGACTTCATCATTCGAACTTCCTTGTTCGATATTCGATATTCATCACGGGGCGTGACGACAACATGTTGGTCGATTCCCGGATCGGACGTTCTAAGCCAAGTAACTGGGAATCATGTAATCCCCGGTTTGTCGTTCCCGCCGATCATCCTGTCACCCCGGACAATGCGCCGATGCCCGCTCCCGAATCAATACCTCTGCAGGATCCCACCGCTCTGGCGAAGTTTGGTCGGATCGACGTCATTGCAAAGTTACTTGTCGAGGGCGCGATCATCGGGCAGCACAAGAGCCCGTTCAAAGGGGCCAGCGTCGAGTTTGTCGAACATCGTAAGTACTACCCTGGCGACGAGATTCGCCATATTGACTGGCGGGCATTCGGCAAGACGGGGCGGTACTACATTAAGGAATATGAAGATGAGACCAACTTGCGGTGCTATCTGTTCTTCGACTGTTCCGGCAGCATGGACTACGGGCAGAGCACTCTGAGCAAGTTCGACTATGGTCGCCAGCTTGCCGCCGCTCTGGGATACCTGCTGCTTGCTCAGCGCGATGCTGTCGGGATGGTGGCTTTTGACACAAAGGTTCGTCAGCAGTTTCAGCCCGCGACAAATCCGCAGAATTTCCGGCTGCTGACGTCTGGTCTGGAGGCGTGCCAGCCGGGCGGTGAAACGAGTCTGGGCAAAGTCATCGAGAAAGTGCTTCCGTTGGTTAAGCGGCGGAGCCTGATCGTCATCATCAGTGACTGTTTCGATCGCGTCGAACGGCTGATGACCGCACTCAAGCGATTTCGGCATGCGAAGCACGAGGTCATGCTGATGCAGGTCGTCGCGCCGGAAGAAGAAGATTTTCCGTTTCGCAATCCGACTCAATTCCGCAGCCTGGAACGGCGCGGGCATCGCCTGCTGGTCGATCCGCATCGGCTCCGGAAGATGTACCTGCAGCAGTACCGCGAATTCCTGGCCGAGCTGGAACGACGCTGCGGAGGGATCGGAATCGATCACATGAAAGTCACGACAGCCGAGCCGTATCACACAGCCCTCGGCGCATTCCTGGACGGTCGCTCCCGCAAGAAATAGTGCTCCTGCGCTGCGTCAGTTGAATCCCGCAGCGTGTCAGAGCACGATCTATCCTACCTCAGCGTTCGACATGAAGCTGACGAACCTGCTGTCTGAAATCGACATCAGAACGCCCAGGTCCGAAGGAGTCGCTCACGATGTTCCAATTGACACCGCGGCAGCAGTCCATGCCGCGCAACGTCGCAATCGCCTGCGTCCTGGCGTTCTCGTGCCCGGTGTTGTCACAGGACCGAGCGGATTCGGTACCCCCGGAGTCTCAGCGGACGGCGAGTGAAGCGCAGAACGACGCGTCTGCAAAGAAGCCATCGCCACAGCCCTCGGGGCGTCGTGCAAAACCGGTGCATCACCGCGGACCAGAATGCCTTGCCGTGGACAGTTTTTTCACTGAGTACGTGTGGGCCAGAGTCGGTGAACGGACATGCCTGAAGTGTCACAATGCCGACGGTGATGCATCCGACAGCGAGTTCCTGCTGCTGAAGCCAACACGGGATCCAGACGGCCTCAGCACGAATCGCTCGGCCTTTATCCGAATGGCGAAGTTGCAGGCAGACGGCAAGTCACGGCTGCTGGTTAAGACTCTCGGCGGGCTTGATCACGGCGGTGGTGAAGTGCTCAAGCAGGACTCGACGGGTTATCGCATTCTGGAGCGTTTTGTTCGTCGACTGAACGGTGAACCGGACAAGCCTCTCGTGAACGAAGCAGATCTGGCCAGCTACGTTTCCGGCCCGTTCTTTGACGGCATTCAGATGATGACTCCCGAGCGGCTGCTGCGGCGAATCACATTGTCGCTCGCTGCGAGGCTGCCTGCGGAGCAGGAACAAGCGGCCGTTCGTCAGCACGGGCTCAAGGCGATCGATGGCATTCTTGATGAGGCACTGAAGGAAGACGCCTTCTACGAACGACTGAAGGAAGGCTTCAACGACATATTTCTGACGCTGGGATACGACGGTAATGGTGAAGAGGTCCTGTCGTACGATCACTTCCAGCCGACGCGCCTGTGGTATCAGAAACACGACCTGAGCGAAGTACCTGAGAAAGAACGGCAGAGGGCTCGATGGGGTCTGGCGAATGTCTATCGCGACGCGATCAAGCAGGAGCCACTGCGACTGATCGAGCACATCGTTCGCAACGACCGCCCGTTTACGGAACTCGCCACGGCGGACTACATCATGGTCTCGCCGTACTCGGCGCGGGGCTACGGTGTGTTTGAAGAACTGCGCGATCAGTTCCAGGATCCGAACGATCCCTTTGAGTATGTGCCCACGAAACTGCAGGCGCTCAAAGCACGCAATGGAAAAGTGCAGGAATCTGCAACGGGCAACTACCCGCACGCAGGCTTCCTGAGCATGTTCCACTACCTGCGACGTTTTCCAACGACCGAAACAAACCGCAACCGGCTGCGAGCCCGGATGTACTACCAGCACTTCCTGGGCGTCGATGTCATGGCACTCGCCCCCCGCGTCACCGACGCGGCAGCCGTTTCGGAGAAGTACGAGATCCCCACGATGCAGGCCGCCGACTGTGTGGTCTGCCACAAAACGATCGACCCGGTCGCGGGCCTGTTTCAGGACTACAACGAAGGCGGGCATTTGGGCCCTCGCAAAGACGGCTGGTACTCGGACATGTTCGGGCCAGGTCTTGAAGGCGACGACCTGCCGGAGACGGACCGCTGGCGAGCGTTGCAGTGGCTGGGTGAGCGCACGGCAAAGGACCCGAGATTCGCGGTAGCGATGGCCGAACACGTTTACTACATCCTGATGGGACGCAAAGTGCTGCAGCCGCCCGAGGATATCGACGATTCCATGTTTGGTTCGAAACGTCGGGCGTACAAGGAGCAGCGAAAGCTGATTGAAGACGCCGCGCAGCGATTCGCACTGGCCGATTTCAATCTGAAAGTTGTCTTCAAGTCTCTGGCCGTTTCGGATTTCTATCGAGCCGACGGATTGGCCACGATCGCTGAGCATCCGCGCCGTCAGGCAGAACTCGATGACATCGGTCTGGCCAGGTTACTGACGCCCGAACAGCTTGAGCGAAAACTGGAGGCTGTGTTCGGACAACACTGGGGCCAGCTCGATAACCGCGAGAGCAAATTCAAGATTCTGTACGGCGGCATTGATTCAAAGTCTGTCACCGAGCGCATGACCGACCCGAGTGGCGCAATGGGAGCCATCCAGCGCATCATGGCCAACGACGTTGCCTGTAAGAACGTCGCACTCGACTTCAGTCAGGAACCAGGCAAGCGGCGACTGTTTCCTACAATTGAGCTGGATGTTGCCCCCGGCGATGGTCCCGAAGCCGAGACACAAATCCGCAAGTCCGTGGTGCATCTGCACCAGCATCTGCTGGGGCGAAGGCACGCAGTCGATCATCCTGAGGTTGAACGGACCTACCGGTTGTTTGCAGGAATCGTCAGCGATGCGATCGCCACAGCGAAATTCGACAAGCGGGGAAGTTACTTCTGTGAGCGCGTTGATGGTCAATATCTGGGCGACCCGAAGTACACGCTCCGTGCGTGGCGTGGCGTCGTTACCTATCTGCTGCGACAGCACGACTTCCTGTATGAATAGGGCGATTTAATGCAACGCCGTGATTTTCTGAAGCTGTGCGGCTCGGCAGGTCTGGGATTTGCTGCCCCGGTCGGGTTGCCATCAAGCGCGCGCGGCGAAAGCCCGCGATCTGAGCCCAAACCATACGAAGGACCGTATTACGTCGTCTTCAATGCGTCCGGCGGCTGGGACACGACGTACATGATGGATCCCAAGGGCGTTAATGAAATTAACCGGCTCTACAAAGAGGGCGACATCCTCACACAGGGGAATCACCGCCTGGCTCCCATCACAGAGCATATGCAGGCGGGTATGAGCAACGAGGACTTCTTTAAGAAGTATGGCGACGAGCTGCTGGTGTTCAACGGTCTGGATTACTCGGTCAACAATCACTCGCCGTGTTCGCGGTACATGGCCACGGGCAAACTCGACAGTCTGGCATATCCGACTTTTGCAGCGCTGGTCGCAGCCTGCAAGGGCTCCGATGCCCCGCTCGCTTTTCTCACGTTCGGCCAGTATTCGGCGACCGGTAACCTGGTCCCGATGGCGCGCGTGCCCTATTTGAATTCACTGAATCTACTGGCCAATGCTGACGCGGTTCAGGGAGTCGCCCGGCATCCTTATCACGACGATTTCGTGGTGAGCCGAATCGAACAGACACTCAAGGAACAAATGGATGCACGCGTATCCAAGGTCCGTCTGCCCCGTGTGGAACGCACTCACAACATGCTGTATGCCGCGCAGCTTAACTCGAAAGCTCTGGAACGAGTCACGCCCTATGTTCCGAAGTCATCGCCGAAGGAACGACTGTCCCGACAGGCGGATATCGCGCTGGCCTCCTTCAAGGCCGGTGTCTGCGTTTCCGCGAATCTCTCGATTGGCCAGTTCGACAGTCATAACAACAACGACCCCGATCAAATGAAGCTGATCCCCGAGCTGCTGGCTGGGATCGACTACGTGGTCACGAAGGCTGAGGAACTGAAGATTCGTGACAAACTCGTCGTCGTCATGCAGAGTGAGATGGGACGCACGCCGACTTATAACAAGGGCAACGGCAAGGACCACTGGTCCATCGGCTCGATCATGTTCATGGGCCGGGGCCAGGGAATCGTGGGTAACCGAGTCATCGGAGCCACCGACGAGAAACAGTTTCTCGTTCCGGTGAATCCGCAATCACTCGCAACAGATGCAGAGAACGGCATTCGCGTACGCCCCGAACACATCCATGCCGCGCTCCGGCAGTTCGCAGGAATCGACACGCACGCGTTCAGTAAGCAGTTTCCGTTGAGTGTTCCCAGTGACGAACTGCTCAAGGGCTTCCTGACGAAAACGTAGGCAACATGCTTTACGCAGTCATCCTCGCGTACTTTGCAATTCTGCTGATGATTGGCGTTATTGCCTCCCGGCGGATTCACAACCTGGCTGACTACTACGTTGGCGGTAAGCAGTTGGGTTACTGGGTCGTGGCTTTCTCTGCTCGGGCGAGTGGGGAATCCGCATGGCTGTATCTGGGACTGACCGGTCTCGGTGCGATGGTCGGAATGCGCGGCATGTGGGTCGTGGCCGGTGAATGTCTGGGCGTCGCGATTGCCTGGTTCTGTCTGGCGGCACCGTTCAAGCGAGCCACTGACGAATTCGGGTCGATCACGATCCCCGATTATCTGGTCAGTCGATTCACGACTCCCGGTCAGTCTCCACGACTCGCCCAGGTGCTGCGTCTGACGGCGGCGGTTGCACTCACGTTGTTCGTCACGATTTACGTGAGTGCTCAGATTGACGCGACAGGAACAGCGTTTGAGAGCTTTCTTGATTGGAACTACTTCGCCGGGGCTGTTTTCGGGTTCCTGATCGTTGTGGTTTACACGCTGTCCGGAGGCTTCGTCGCGGTGGCGTGGTCGGACCTGTTTCAGGGGTTGCTGATGCTTGTCGGACTGGTCGTGCTGCCCGTCGCCGCATTCCTCAGCATAAACAGCTCGGACATCTGGAATCAGTTGGAGTCCATGCAGACTGGCCTGACAAGTCTGTGGGGACCAGGCGGCGCCAGCATCGAGAACGTGTTTATCATTGTGGGATACCTCGCGATCGGGCTTGGATTTCTCGGTTCTCCGCAGGTGTTCGTGCGGATAATTTCTATTCGTGACGAGGACGAGATCCGGCGTGGTCGCTGGGTAGCGATCGCGTTCACACTCCTGACGGATGCTGGTGCAGTGCTGGCCGGTCTGTTTGGTCGGTCGCTCCTGTCGTCAACAAACGCCGCGACGTCGTTGTTTGGATCAGGATCACTACTGGGACCCGGTGGACAGAACGTTTTGCCGCTGACAGTGGAGTATCTGTTTCCGCCGATCATCGTCGGGCTCTATATCGCTGCCGTTCTGTCTGCCACGATGTCAACCATCGACTCACTGCTGGTGGTCGCGTCGAGTGCCGTGACACGTGACGTGTATCAACAGAGTTTTCGCCCGGACACTGATGCAGAACGGCTGACTCGCCTGTCGCGCTGGGTGACTCTAGCCCTGGCGATTGTGGCACTGGCAGTTGCTCTGACCGTTGCCTGGCTCGTGCCTGGCCGCACGATTTTCTGGTTCGTTATCTTTGGCTGGTCAGGAATCGCCGCGACATTCTGTCCGGTCATCGTGCTATCTCTGCTGTGGCAGCGCTACAACGTGTACGGAGCGCTGACATCGATGGTGACTGGATTCATGTGTGTGCCGTTATTCAAGTTCGGCGTCCCGTTGATTCCGCACTGGGGCACGATGCTCTCGAGTGCTGAGGAACTTGCTCCTTCGTTTCTGGCGGCCATTGTCACGGGAGTGACGGTGACTCTGGCCACCTGTAACGGACAGGACGCGGAGAAACGCGGATTCGGCGGATAGACGCTGATATCAAAACCGTAATCCGCACAATCCGCGTCCCCCATTGACGAGAACAGCGCAATGTCTGACCAAGCAACAAATCGCCTGTATTGCTGTCTCTGCATTGGAATCGCTGCCATGACTGCATCAACACACGCCGCAGAACCGAAGCCTCGTGCCCGTGACCTGGGGATTCCCTTTGATGGAATACCAGGACCGCTGAATGCGATTACGGATGTCTCCGGGGTCACGGTCGGGCACACGACTCTGATACGTGGCGAGGGAAAGCTGGTGGTCGGGGAAGGTCCCGTGCGAACCGGTGTCACCGCGATCCTGCCGAGAGGAACAGAGTCTCTCGACCCCGTCTTCGCCGCATGGTTTTCGTTGAACGGCAATGGCGAGATGACAGGAACGACATGGATCGCAGAGTCGGGCACGCTCGAAGGCCCGGTCATGATTACCAACACTCACAGCGTTGGTGTCGTGCGCGATGCGGTCGTGGAGTGGCTGGTGAAGCGTGATTCCAGCATTTCGTGGTCACTACCCGTCGTGGCTGAAACATGGGACGGGTACTTGAACGATCTGAATGGCTTCCACGTCAGGAAGGAGCACGTTTTCTCCGCACTGGACAACGCTCGCGGAGGAGTTGTTCCTGAAGGCAACGTTGGTGGCGGGACAGGAATGCGCGTGCATCGATTCAAAGGCGGGATCGGAACATCGTCACGACGGCTCAGCAAAGTGGACGGTGGTTACGTTGTCGGTGTACTGGTCCAGGCCAACTACGGAACACGAGAGCAGCTACGTATTGTCGGCGTTCCCGTCGGAAAAGAAATCACCGATCTGATGCCGACTCGTGGCAACGCCGAGAAGGGGGTTCGTGATGCTGGCGATGGTTCGATCATCATCGTGGTCGCTACCGACGCGCCACTGCTGCCATTCCAACTCAAGCGACTCGTCAAACGCGCGGCCATGGGTGTGGCACGCAACGGCGGCGTGGCCGAGAACAGCTCGGGCGACATCTTCATCGCGTTCTCAACAGCCAATCGCCCGCCCGGTCAATCACCCAAAACCGCTGACGTCTCAATGCTGTCGAACGACCACATCACGCCGCTGTTTGCCGCGACAGTTCACGCCACCGAAGAAGCGATCATCAACGCAATGGTCGCGGCTGAGGACATGACCGGTATCAATGGCAACACGGTCTATGCCATCCCGCACGATCGACTTCGTCAGGTGCTGAAGAAGTACAATCGTCTTGTTGAAAAGTAGCCTCACGGGCTAAGTGCGAGGCGCATTCTTTGTGCGTGGTAGCCGAACTCTCCAGAGTTTGGTTTTGGCGAGTGCTTGTGACACGACCAAAGTCTCCGTAGGCCGGTAACAAGCGGAGCGCAATTCCGGCAAGTCAGTCTTCCACGTGAAATAGACTGCCGGAACAGCGTCGCTATCGCTCCTCGTTGCCGGCCTACACGTTATTCGACGCGCCGCTAACCTCTGTGCTACTCGGGCTGGGATTCCTGTTCGGGCCGAGGGATGAGAAAGAGCGAAGGCCCCGTGCCGCTGCCGGAATGCTGCTGGCGGATGACATACTCAACGACGGTTTTAACCTTGGAGTCTGGTGCATCAGCAGCATCGTCTGGTGCCGGATCCTCTGCTGGTTGCGGCTGTGCTGGGGCTCCACCGAACCCTGGTGCGGCGGCGGCCTGACCGCCCATTCCAGATTCCATCATTCCGCCGATATCCATCGCACCTGGAGGGATATCTTCATACTCGATTCGTTCGATCCTGGCATCGTTCGGACCGGCACTAAGCAGGAATGGTCGGTCTGGTGGAATCGTGACATAGCCGGATTTCACTTTCTGCGGAACTCCCTGCGGGTACCACACGAATGGCTTTCCGGTCCACGGGTCTTTGAGTTCAATCGATATTGTATCCAGTGAATCCGAAAGCATCCCGTCGCGCCGTTCGGCCAGCAGAAGATGCATGGTCAGGATTGTCGCGGCAGCCTTCGTTCGCAACATAACATCTAACGCAGCGTCGTGGCGCAGTGAGTCGACATTCAGAAGTCGCAGGGACGGCGTGGTCTTCGACCACCGGGCGAGTTGGAGCCCGACTTCTTTTTCTCTGCTTTTCAACAACCTGTACGCAGCACCCATGCCACCTTTCGCGTCGCCACGCCCGTGTGCTTCAAACTCCGCGATAAGTCGTGACAGTCGGTGGTCGGACCAGTCCACAATCTTTCGCATCCGCAGCGATTCGCCGGGAAAACGGTACAACCAGCGTTCTGCTGGATTGTGACCCCGGTACGTGCCCCCACTCGACCATTCACGAATCGTCTCGGGACCGCCAGCAAGAACGCTGCGCAACCACTGGTGCTCTCCAAAGCTGACGACGCTCGTACGAGGAACAGCGGCCAAATGCTTGTCAATGATATCAATGGCACGCTCGATCAACCGTGCGTCGACCTCAGGCCGAGTTGCCCAGTATCCAATCGCGGTTAGAACTCCCGGACTGTTCAGATGGATTTCGATCCACAGCGACAGATCGTCGCCACGCCCGGCCGCATGTCTCGTGACGGCAAGCGCTGCGCCAAACGAATCGAGCGCATCTTCAACATTACCATCCATCGTTTCGACGATTGCCGCTCTGAGCATCAGCCAGAAGGTGGCATCGATTTCGGTCACACTGATATCCAACTCGTCGACTCGCTTGAAAGCGCACGACGGTCGCGCTGCTGCCTTTCGAATAACCTCAAGGCTCTGCCCGTTGGCCTCGACCCAGGCTCGAGTTTCCTCTGTCGCGGACATCCAACGGCCAGTGGGTCCAAGCTCCTTTGGCCATGTGGTCGGGTCTCCACCAGTCAGGTTTGCGATTGCCTGACGGTACATGTCAGCGGTCTCACGTTCTTCTGCTGATATGGGTGCCAGCAAGTTGGTCCGCTGTTCGGCGGACAATCCGAATCCTGATTGGGCTGAATCGACCGACGGGATCTCGATCACTCGATACAGCAGGGCCAGCGAAAAACAGGCTAGGACAGAACTTGCAAGAATGCCTCCCGGCACCAGCCAGCTTCTTGTTCTGTTCCGGTTCAGGAGCCAGGAGCTCGTTCGGAGGTACGTGAACAACAGAAGTCCGGGCACGATCGGAAGTAGCGAGAGGACCAGCGGGACTCCACCGACAGTGCAGAACATGCACCAGATCATTGTGATCAGGATGCCGAGAATTGCGGCGAACAGTGCCACCACACCACGTCTGTAAACAAGCGACGCGGCCTGCCCGACGCTGTAGATTGCCAGCGTCATAATTATGCCTCGGGTGACCGCGTTCTCTCCCAGCCAGTCCGTCGCCAGTGGTGAAAACCGTGCCTGCCATTCCCTATCGTTGAATTCCAGGCAATACACACCGTGGACAACTTCGGAGACGCGTCCCTGGCGAGTTGCCGCGAGGGCGATCGTCGCGAGGATCAACAACACGACACCAACCGCTCGTGGAAACCACACACTGTGTTTGCTCAGCCAGATCGAACGTGGTGACAGACCTTGATTCGCCAGAAAGTGGTATTTGTCCTGACGTTGCTCGCTACGGAAGGTCAGCACACCAGCCAGCGCCGGTAGCCCGATCAGCAGCACGAAATGAACGGGATTCGGTGCCCAGATCGGTGATGTAGACAACACGCTCAGCAGCACCACCAGACCGCAGGCCAGCAGAAAGACCAGCCGCGTTTCCGCGATTTCTTTCCAGCGAAGAAATCGGAATGGGCGCAGGCTGCGAGTCCCTTGGATGTGATGCAACCAACTGAGTGACACGCGCGGCGATGGTTGAATCACGGCTTCGGCTGGAGTCAGGACTGGTGTCGACAAATCAGACTGCATTCCGAATTCGACAGTCACGCCTCCCTCAGCCGACGACCTGCGAACACGCGTCTGACCGGTCCAGAGGCGAATCCGTGAAGGGGCGTCATCCAGAAACGTGCGGTGACACCACCGACGTGTGAGCAGCAGATTGACTCCCATCACAATGACCAGGCCCATCAGGATGCACGCGTTGATCGCAACGAATTCCCAGAACCTTTGCGAGGTCATCTCTTCAGGAAACGCACGGAACCGTCTGTCGTGCTCTTCCCAGATCGCGAGGACGAATCCCATCATGGCAAGGCTCACGACAGCGCCGCTGAGAAGTGCTGTAAACACATGCCGCAGCAGGAGTGAGAACAGCATGCCCCAGGTAATCCCCGCCGCCAGCCACATGGCAAAGCGGAGGAACCATTCCATTGGATCATCGACTATTTTCGGCTCGCGAAAACCACTCCGCGAAACGAGCCATGCGCTCAACCCCGTGGCCCCGCACAGCAGTGCCGTCGCCAGAACAACGAACAGCAACTTGACCGTAATGGTCAGTGCCGGTGGTGGAGCCAGAGTCATCAGTCGCAGATGTGTGCCGTCTTCGCGTTCGGTCGCGAACGTGATTGCCGCTGAGCCAACCGCAAAGCAGAACGTCAGGCTGGCGGCCAGAGCGTAGAAGATCGGGGCAGCGTCGCCAGGATCGTCGATCATCGCACGCATCAGACCGTGCAACCCGACCGTACCGATGGCCAGCGCGAGCCACAGGCTCCGCTGCACGCGGTACTCTTTCCACAACAGTCTTTGAGCAATCGAACCAGTCATCGTTTCCTCGCAGTTTCGAGGGGGTCGAAACACGACCTGCAAATATCGCCATCTCGCGGAACGCGATGACGCCTATGGATTCGACTCCACTGGACGCTCCCCCTGCATGTATCCGACGTAGATCTCCTCCAGCGACGGATGCCGAACTTCAACCGCACCCACGTTCTCGCCCTTTCGAAATTCGTCCAGATGTCGCTGTTCGAAGTGGCGCACGAGCAGCCGCCACTGCCGCTCTTCCTGGATGCGATGGATGATCGCTCCTGGTGGCTTCGGGATATCGCTTGATCCGTTGCGAAGTGTTACGGTCAATTCACGCATTGTGCTCTTGAGAACATCAAGTCGCTCGACCACTTCCAGACGACCATCCCGCAGAATGGCCACCACGTCGGCGACGCGTTCGACTTCGGAAATCTGGTGACTCGACAGCAACACGGTGCGACCACTGGCTGCGACATCGACCATGCTTTCCAGAAACTCTCGTCGCACGATCGGGTCAAGCCCCGACGTCGGCTCGTCCAGGACGAGTAGTTGCGGTTCGTGTGCCATCGCCAGCGACAGCGAGACCTTGGCCTTCATGCCTTTGGACATGGTGCCAATCTTCTTCTTCAAGGGCAGACCGAACTCGGACACCATGCGACGGTATGTGGGCACATAGTCGGGATCGTAGAAGCCGCCGCAGAACCAGCCGATCTCGTCGACGGTCATCCACTCATACAGAGTTGGTCGGTCGGGCACATATCCCACTTGGCGCCGGATCATTTCTCCGTGTGCCCACGAATCAAGACCCAGGACGCGCGATGAACCGCCGTCCGGCTCCAGCAGACCGAGCAGAATTCGCAGGGCGGTCGACTTTCCCGCGCCGTTTTCGCCCAGCAGAGCGACGACCGTACCGGGTTCTCCCGTCAGCGTCACACCGTCGAGGGCTACCTGGCGGGAAAACCGCTTGAAGACACGCAGCAGTTCGAACACTGCACTCATGATGCTTCCCCCTGTGTTCCGTTGAGCCGAGACAATTCGGCTTCGGCCAGCGTCCGAATTTCGTCGGTGTCGAGCTGACTTTGTTGCGCCTCGATGAGCACGAGACGCAGTCGCTCACGGATCATGGCCACGCGATCGCTGCGACACTTTTTCAGAGCTGATTTCGTGACCTCCAGCCCAGTTCCTCGCACCGTTTCCAGCACATTCTCCGACTGAAGTTCACGATACGCCCGCGAGACAGTGTTCGGATTCACGGCCACCTGCTTCGCCAGTTCCCGCACGGACGGAACCAGCTCGCCAGGCAGCACGACCCCGCTGGCGATGGCGAACTTGATCTGCCGCACGATCTGATCGTAGATCGCAAGGCCGTTCGATGGGTCTACTGAGATTAACATGGCTCGACTCTTCTAGTGTCCTAGTCGCCTAGGACAGTAAACAGTTCGGTGGTCCGCATGTCAATCCGGTAGAGATTTTGTTTGTGGGAGAATTCCGGAATCGCCCAAGGCCGGTCGAGTGACGTCTGAGTTTGCTGTCAGCAAACACCGAAACATCGCCGCTCGAGCAGCGTGACATGGATGCTGCGTGGCAGTCCGGGACGGGAGTAAGATTATGAGTAAGAGTAAGAATCACGACGCGCGGCAACATGTTGGTTGATCCCGGGTACGCCGGGCCTATGCAACGCGATCGCACGGTTTGACCCGGTGACAGTCACAGCCCAGACTCCCGTCCCATTAATGTCAGACCTTGGTTTCCACAGCACACGAGGTTGCCGAATGCGGACTCACATGATTCTCCTGCTGACAACGGTTGCTCTGCTCGCTGGAATGCAGCGGTGTTCCGCTGATGGTCCGAAAGACAACATTCCCGACCAGGTCCGTCAGGTGCCGCCGGTCGGAATTGAAGTGGCAGAGGCTGATCGTGCGGAGCTCGAAGGTGGCTTGAAAGAACTTGACCAGCTCATTGCTTCACTGCGAAAGCGACGAGATACGCGGACACCGCGGTTGCTGCCGGACGTTGAGATTTTCGCGCGAGCTGTTCGGCATGGATTGCAGTATCGCGAGCTCTATTCCGAGCGCAATGTGGCGGAGGCAAAGCAGGTACTGGCAGCGGGTCTGCTCCGCGCTAAACAGTTAACAGAAGGCGAAGCGGGCTGGCTGACTCAGAAGGGCCTGGTCGTGCGTGGATTTCGCTCGAAGCTGGACGACACCGCGCAGCCCTACGGCCTGGTCATTCCCGAGTCGTACACGTTCGAAGGAAAGTCGCGTTACCGCCTGGATCTGTGGTTTCACGGACGCGGTGAACGCACCAGCGAGACTCTGTTCATTGCGCAGCGCATGAAGCAGGTCGGCCGAGTCGCTCCACGCGACACCATCGTGCTGCATCCGTACGGTCGCTACAGCAACGCCTTCAAGTTCGCTGGCGAGGTCGATGTGCTCGAAGCTTTGGAACACGCGAACCAGAACTACCGCGTGGATCAGAACCGCGTGGCTGTCCGCGGATTCTCAATGGGCGGAGCGGGTTGCTGGCAGTTTGCCGTGCACAACTCCGACCTGTTCTTCGCCGCGAATCCTGGTGCCGGGTTTTCTGAGACGCCCGAGTTTCTGAAGTTCTTTCAGAAGGAAACGCTCAAACCAACCTGGTACGAGAAACAGCTCTGGCATCTCTACGACTGCACGGACTGGGCGGCCAATCTGAATCACCTGCCGACCGTGGCTTACAGCGGGGAGTTGGATATCCAGAAACAGGCGGCCGACATCATGGAGGTCGCTCTGGCGAAGGAGTATCTACACCTGACGCACCTGATTGGCCCGAAGACGAAACACGCAATTCACGCCGATTCGCTTAAGGAGATCGAAGCACGACTGGATAGTCTGGCCGAGCGCGGGCGAGAGCGCATGCCTCGCGAACTGCACTTCGTTACCTGGACACTCAAGTACAACCGCATGCACTGGCTCACAGTGACGGGGCTCGCATCACATTGGCAGAAGGCGCGTGTCACGGCGGAGATTCTCATGGGTTCGGAACAGGAGCCAACGAATCACATCCTCATCAAATCAGAGAATGTCACCAGCTTCCGTTTGAACATTGCTCCCGGACTCAGTCCCTTCGAACCGTCGCGTCGTCTGACGATTGTGATCGACGGGCATCCGCAAGTGGTTCCGGTGGGAACAGATCGATCAGTCGACGCCGAGTTCCACGTTGCCAATGGTCGCTGGCAGAGCGGGGCGGCTGACAACGAAGGTCTTCACAAGCGCCACAATCTTCAGGGGCCAGTCGATGACGCCTTCATGGGCCCATTCGTTGTCGTGCGGCCAACAGGAACGGCTCGGCATCCCGCCGTCGAAAAGTGGACGCACTCCGAACTCGACCACTTTGTCAAACACTGGCGACAGCAGTTTCGTGGCGACGCCATCGTGAAGGATGATACGGCGATCACCGAACAGGACATTCAGACGAAGAATCTGATTCTGTTTGGAGATCCTTCCAGCAATCAGCTTATTGCAAAGATCCTGGATGGACTGCCGATTGGCTGGACGGACACGAAGGTGAAAGTCGGCGACGCCAGCTACGACGCGACCCAGCACGCCCCGATTCTGATTTATCCCAATCCACTGAACCAGGATCGCTACGTGGTCCTGAACAGCGGGTTTACTTATCGCGAGTTCGCATACCTCAACAACGCCCGTCAGGTTCCGAAGCTACCTGATTGGGCGATCGTCGATTTGCGAGTCCCGCCAGATTTCCTCTGGCCAGGCAAGATCGTCGACGCGGATTTCTTCGACGAGGCGTGGCGGATCAAACCCGTGCCATAGTCTGATCTGACGAGTTGAGCGGTGGGCCTCACACACCGTTCAAAGCAGCCAAGGCCTGAACCAGTGAGAGCGGCAATGTCAGACTGCCATCGTCGGTTTCTCCAGCTTCGAGATCAGGCAGCGTGTCCTGTCCTTCGCCGCTGTTGAACCGGTCCGTCGAGCCTTTGCCGCGAAGGCTGTCGTTGCCGTCGCCACCGAACAGCAGGTCAGCACCGCTGGCTCCGTTCATGGCGTCGTTGCCATTGCCGCCCAGTAGCGAGTCCTTTCCTCCGCCGCCAAGTAACGTGTCGTCGCCATCCCCTGCGTCGATGATGTCGTTGCCGTTGTTGCCCTGCACGGAATCATCGCCGTCGCCGGCATCGATGACGTCGGTTCCGGCATTGCCGAAGATCGTGTCGTCACCGTCGCCGCCCTGAATGGAGTCGTTTCCGCCCTGACCTTTGATCAGATCGGCCTCGGTGCCGCCCTTCAGTGTGTCGCTTCCCGAACCACCCTGCAGCGTGTCACGTCCCTGATTTCCTTCGAGGGAATCGTCACCCTGACTTCCCGACATCGTGTCGTTGCCAAATCCACCTTCCAAAGTGTCGTCATCGTCGTTTCCGTTCAGAACATCGTTGCCGAATCCACCGACCAGCGAATCGTTGTCATTGCCGCCGGACAGGTTGTCATTTCCATCGTTGCCGAACAGCGTGTCCGCACCCTGGTCGCCCGAAATCGTATCGCCGCCCGCGCCGCCGGTGAGTTCGTCGTCACCATCGTCCCCGGAAAGTGAATCATCACCAGCACCGCCATCAATCACATCGCTGCCAGAACTTCCGGAGATTGTGTCGTTGCCGTCACCACCATTCAGTCGGAGTCGCACGGACCCGAGCGAGAATCCGTTCGCGTCCAGTGTGTCATCACCAGCTTCACCGTCGATTACAAGATAGAGTGGCTGAACGCCCTGAAGTGAGCTGGTGAACGCAAAGGTGTCGTCGCCGTTGCCACCCAGTACCTGCACGTCGGAGATGTCGTCATTGAGTGTGAATGACGCGCTGCCTTCCGCAATCGTCAGCAGCCCGTTCACCACGGAGAAGGTGAAGGCGTTGGCGGACGAACCGCCCTGTACGACCAGCCGCTCGAAACCATCATTCTCCACGACCACATCATCACCAGCCCCGGAACCGGACCAGCCCAGTTCGTTGGCTCCCGGGCCGGAGTCGAGCTGATCGCTTCCGCCCTGGCCGTCCAGTGTGTCGTCGCCCTCACCGCCCACCAGCGTGTCCATACCTGAACCGCCAAGGATCGAGTCGTTGCCGCCATTGCCCAGGATCAGGTCGTTTGACGCTCCACCATTGATGGTATCGTCGCCACCGCCGGCGCGGACCGTGTCAGCTCCGGAACCGGATTCGATCCGATCGCCCACGTCGCCTGTCGGTGCTGGAGATGGCGGTGGTGCAGGAACTGGACCCGAGCCGGTCGTGATTTCCGTGATCTGAATGCCCCACACGTTTTGAGCCGACGCGATTTCCTGGAACGTCCAGAAGGTGAAGGGATCGTCCGGGTCGACGACGGTGGCACTGTAGTCGCCCCAGCGGTTGCGGCCCGAGCCGAATGTGACGTTGTATGTCCCCGCCCCCGCCTGGGTCAGCAGTGGGGGATCAAATGTCGTCACACCGCCGACCGTAGTACCTATTGAAGCAAACGCGCTGGGATTTTGATTGGGCCCGGTACCTGTGTAACCGACAACAACGGTTCCCGATGAATTGACGGCGATCGACGGATCGAGAAAGTCAAGATTCGGATCAGTGATCAGGCCCGTCTGTAGCAGGGCGTTTGTGACTTCGTCGATTTCGTACCAGCGTACGGCCGAGCTGTTATTGTTGGGATCGAGGACTGCATGCGCGGCCCACAGACTTCCGTCGACCTCCATCACGTTGCCGGTGAAGCGGGGCGATACGTTTTCAAGAGGCAGCGTGCCACCCGGCTGGCGGGCATTCGGTGCTCCCGAGTACGGAGGCACAGCAATATTGACCGTCGGGCCCAGTGTGGCACCCGGCCCGGTTGCTCCCAGAACGTCGGTCCTGACGAGTGTCCCACTCCCTGCCGTTGCCAGTACGGCGGCACGCCCGTCGGAAGCATCAAAATCCACAGCCGCCTGAATCGAGTTGCCAAACACTCCCGCGTTCAATGCCTCGAACCGCGTCAGGTTCGCGGCGCTTGGAGTGGCCCCCAGCAGGTCGGCCTTCGGGATCGAAAAGATCGACACGTCAAAACCATTGCCGAAGTTGTTTGTCGCCAGGTACACCCCGTCCGCGTCGATGCCGAACGTGTCGTAATCATTGAACCGTGAGCCGTCGATCGTATCACCGATGAATTCCACAGATTGCCAGCCGTCCGTCGGATCGTCTGTAATCGATACCGCGACGAATAGAATATTGGCTGTCCGCGCGGGGCCTGATCCGCCGTCAATTGCCGAGGCGAACCAACGATTCACCGTCGGATCGTAGATAATTCGCGGATCAAACTGGCCCCCGCCAGATGCTCCAGCGGCCAGCCAGAACTGGGTCTGAGATAGCGACTCAAGCACCGACCCATCCGTCTTATCATAGACTTCGTACCGGCCGTTGATGAATTCCACAATGTGATTCGAACCGACAGCTCCCATCGTGTCGGGTGGAATCGAGTTTGAGCCATTGAAGAGTTCTGAACCCAGAAAGTTCAGACCGATCTGCGTTCCTGTCCCCAGATCGTCATCAATAATCCCGCCCTGGCCGAGGCCATCCTGAATTGAGGCGTTGGACGGGTTCGAGAGATTCAGGAAGAACGTCTCTCCATTTTCAAACGCGGTATCACCCAGAACCTGAACGTTGACTGTTCGCGTAATAACACTCGGCGCAAACGACAGCGTCGTGTTAACGGGTGTGTAGTCAATGCCCGCCGTCGCGGTGCCATCGCTGGTTGACACATCAACGGTCACCGTCAGAGAACTGGGCGCGGTCAGTGTGACGATAAATGTTGCAGTCGTTGTGCCGGAGTTGCCTTCGGTAACATTCGTGGCATCACTGACCAGTAGACCCTGGGCTCCAGACTCGACCAGGTCGTTGCCGTTGCCACCAAAGATTGTGTCGCTGTCGAATCCGCCGATCAGTGAGTCATTACCTCCCTGTCCGTTCAACACATCGTTGCCCGAACGCCCCTCAATCAGATCACGACCAGAACCGCCGAGAACGTTGTCGTTGCCATCGTTCCCCACCAGCGTGTCATTGCCGCGATTACCATTGATCGTGTCGTTGCCCATGTCTCCGGACACGGAGTCGTTTCCCGATCCGCCGATCAGAGTGTCATTCCCGTCTTCACCAACAATTACATCGCGACCGCTCTGCCCGTTCACGGAATCGTTGCCGGCACCGCCCAGAATGGTGTCGTGCTCCGAGCCACCCAGCAGCGTGTCGTCGCCGTCACCACCCAGAATTGAATCGTGACCGGCACCGCCCAGCACGGAATCGCCATCGGCGCCACCGTCGATCGTGTCCTGTCCCTGACCGGCGTCGATCGTGTCGCTGCCCGCATCGCCTGCAAGGACGTCGTCGCCATCGCCCGCGATGATGCTGTCGGCGCCGTCCCCTCCGCTGATCGTGTCGTTTCCGTCGCCGCCATCAAGCAGCTCATCACCGCTGGCTCCGATGAGTGAGTCATTTCCGTCACCGCCGAACAGCAGGTCGTTGCCACCAAGTCCCGACAGCGTGTCGTTGCCGTCACCAGCGACGAATGTCTCGATGAAGTCCGTGCTGCCAGTCAAAAGGTCGTTGCCGTCACCGGAGTCGACAGCAATCACGGTCAATACCGGGAAGTCCATCGCCGTTAACTGGCTCAGATCAATCGTGTCGTCGTCCGATCCGGTAATGACCTGCAGGCCCGTCATTGCCGAGGCGCTGATCGCCGGCAGGCCGGATACCGCTGCGCCATTCGCAGTAACGCTGGTATTTCCCGTTGATGGATCGCGACTGACAATCAGTGACTCACCCGCGTCACTGAAGACTCTCAGTTCGGTTCCGTTCAAAATACTGGTAACTGTCAGCAGTGTTCTGTTTTCCAGACATTCGACTGACTGGCGGCCAGCCCGACCGTGATTCTTCCGTTGTGATCTCCGTCCGTTCCAGGAATGCACTGCAGGACGGGACGATAGCCGGGACAGCCATGAGGTGAGAAACACGGGATGACTCCTGCGGTTTGGTAAGCGTCTGGCTCCATTGCTCGCCCGGAACTGCGCCCGAGCGGATTACGCCCCAATCCTTACCGGAATCTCGTGTCATGTCGGAATATTCGGACCGAATTCGCAGGCTTCTCTCACTTCCCAACTGTCAAACGCGCACGACCTGCGCGGTCGGAGCGACCGGACGATCGACGAAAACTCTGCAGACTGGCGGTGTCGCAGCAACCGCGCAGACGCGGGAAGGTGGCTGATACGTTCCGGGTGTGATGGTGATACCGGCTGCGCGACGAAAAGCCATGGCTCGCGAGGGCGTGCTCCGTTGCCAGACGATCGAATCCGCCGTCGATTTTCGGATGGGACGGATGACGAAGCGTTCCAGGCCACGCGACCGGTCTCCTCGGCCGAATGCATGCCGGTCACAAGGCTGGTTCCATCGTTACGACCGTGGTTCAGGCACGAGTGGCGAATCAAGCTCCCGGCCAGGCGGTCAGGTCACGCCGAGCACAATTCGTTCGCATCGCGCACCGGAAACGGTTCGCCCTGGAACACGACCGGAAAGCCCGCTATACAACATGAGACGCGGCGCGAGTCCCGGACAGAAATTGGGTCAGGCTCGCTTTCCAGGTTCCCTGCACGAGGAGATAGACATGGCAACCGTTGCAGAACAGACAATGTTCGCGGCGCCGGAAATTCGGCAGACAGGAATCCTGATTGGTGGCGAGTGGCGCGAGTCGGTCAGTGGCAAAACGTTTCAGACATTGCACCCGGCTACCGAAGAGGTCATCGCTGAAGTGGCCTACGGTGGCGACGAAGACGTCAACCTGGCTGTGAAGGCCGCACGTGATGCTTTCGAGAATGGCCCGTGGTCAAGCATGGATGCCCGCGACCGGGGTCGACTGCTCAATCGCCTGGCCGACCTGATGGAAGCCAACTTTGACGAACTCGCGGCGCTGGAATCGCTGGACAACGGCAAACCGATTGCTGACGCCCGCGCCGCCGACCTGCCGCTCAGTATTGACTGCCTGCGCTATTATGCCGGCTGGGCCGACAAAATCACCGGCGACACCGTGCCGATTCGAGGCAACTACTTCTGTTACACGCGCCGTGAGCCGATCGGTGTGTGCGGTCAGATCATCCCGTGGAACTTCCCGATTCTGATGGCCTCATGGAAATGGGGACCGGCTTTGGCGACCGGTAACACAGTCGTCATGAAGCCAGCCGAGCAGACGCCCCTGTCCTGCCTGCGGATGGGTGAGCTGGCGATGGAAGCCGGATTCCCCGATGGCGTCATTAACATCGTGCCCGGTTATGGCGACACCGGTGCGGCGATCGTCAAACATCCCGACGTCGACAAGATTGCCTTCACCGGACACTACGAAACCGCGCAGATGATCATGCGGGACGCATCGACCACGCTGAAGCGTCTGACCTTCGAACTTGGTGGCAAGAGCCCCAATGTCGTCTTCGCCGACGCCGATCTGGACGCGGCTGTGGCCGGGGCAGAGTTTGGTCTGTTCTTCAATCAGGGCCAGTGCTGCTGCGCGGGGAGCCGATTGTTTGTCGAAGAGTCCGTTAAAGAGGAAGTCGTCGACAAGCTTGTTGCCTGTGCCAGCGGACGCAAACTGGGCAATCCGTTCGATTCAACAACAACCCAGGGACCGCAGGTCGATCAGGATCAGTTCGACAAGATCATGTCGTACATCGACAAGGGCAAGGCTGGCGGAGCGAAATGCCTGACCGGCGGGAGTCGTTTCGGCGACCAGGGATACTTTGTCGAGCCGACGATCTTCGACGGGGTGACCGACGACATGGACATCGCGAAAGACGAAATCTTCGGGCCGGTACTCAGCGTTCTGTCGTTCAAGGATATGGACGAAATCATCGAACGTTCAAATCGGACGAACTACGGTCTGGCTGCGGCCGTCTGGACGCGCGATGTGGTGAAAGCCCACAAATATGCTGCCAGCGTGAAAGCTGGAACGGTCTGGGTGAACTGCTACGACGTCTTCGACGCAGCCGCACCGTTCGGTGGATTCAAGATGAGTGGCATGGGCCGCGAACTCGGCGAAGCCGGCCTCAACAATTACACCGAACTGAAGACAGTCACGATGAGTCTCGACTAAGGATCGCCCTGGAATTAAGGACGCGTGCAGAAATAGCTTCCGGTTTTCGTCAACCGCAAAGCAGGTAGTCCGAACAAGCTCCACGCAGTTCCGGCACGTGGCGCCGGAACTGCGCGGAGCTTGTTCCGGCCTACTTTGGTTCAGGAATTTGTTTCTGCACGCGCCCTTAATGATCGAACGATCCTAAGGTCTGCTTCCCAGCACTTGCCAATCGAAACTCGTTCCCAGGCGCTGCCTGGGAACGCCCGTCAGGGAAGCTCTGCTTCCTGATCACGAGCCGGCAAACAACGACTCCACTTTCAGTGTGATCTCAGGAAAGGCCAGCGGACTGACAGACTGGCCAGTGCTGAACGTCTCGATGTTGCGATACTCACCGCTGCGCGGGCGACGATGCACCTCGATGCAGGAGTCGTTTACGTTGACGACCCAGTAGTCCTTCAGACCAGATGCCGCGTAGAGGTTGGCCTTTTCGCCGCGGTCGTATGCCAGACTCGATTCGGAGACTTCAATCACCAGCAGCACATCCCGAGGTTCAGGCCGTTTGCGGCGATAGTCCCGGGATTTCATCCATGCCACATCCGGCACGGTGACGCTGTCCAATGCCGGGATTCCCAGCGGATTCTGAATCCGAACGTGGACCTGGTCGCGAGGGGCCTGATCGATGCTCCAGTAACCCAGCAGGTCGATCACGTAAGCATGGGGCGGATTGGGAGGCGGTATTTCGCGAATTTCTCCGTGAATCAACTCGAGTCGCCGTTCAGGCCGATCGTCGAAGATCCCCTGCTCGATCATCCGATCGTATTCGGCAACAGTTAATCGCAACGGAGTGGTCATGGACATGCTCCCAACGCAGACTTGACGACCTGTGTTTTACAGGTTTCCACCACCGCGAGTCGCTACGGATCGTCCGGCACCAGCACGAAGTCCGCAATCAGTTCCGCCGGAATCCGTCGAGGCACGTTGCGTTTGCGACCGATGTAGGCCCAGTCGGTTTCGGCCGTCGCCAGAACAGCACCATCCGACGGACGAACGATTCGATATCGTCGCAGTGACGTCACCTTGCGGAAGTTCGATACCCAGGTCACCACTTCAATTTCCTCGCCCGCGAACGCCGGAGCGAGGTATGTCACGAAGTGAGTCCGCACAACCCACGCCGAGCCCGCTTCAACGTATCGCTCTGCCGGCCAGCCCTGCTCGGTCGAGTGTGTCACCGCCGCCGACTGCATCCAGCGCACGTACTCGACATTGCTCACGTGACCCTGATCGTCGATCTCGTCAACGGTGACCGTGTGTTTCCAGTGGTGGATAGCGGGCATGGTCAGTCGGCTCGGATGGAATTCGCTCGGCAACAGGTATGATGCGAGACGTCATTATCACACGCTTCATACCAAAGCCAGCAGACAGGAACATTCATGGCCCGGCTCGACTTTCTCGGCATCACGGTGCTCGGCGACTTCATTCTCAGTGAAGGTGTCGATTCGATTCTTGAGAACCTGCAGCGCGTCGGAGCGACGGCCGTCGCTGTCAATCCCACTGTCACCGCTCCCGGCGACGAAGCGACAGGAACCTGGCAACCGCCGATCGACGCCGGCAGCAGCCCGCGAGTTTTCGACCGGCCACTGTGGGGTCAACATTCGCTGTGGGTACGCAGCGGAGTCAGTTACCACCCCGACGCGGATTGCTATCAGGACTCGGCCTACCGTCCCCGCCATCCCAATGACCTTACGGACGCACACGGTGCAATCATCGCCGAATTCGTTAACCGCGCGGTCGACACGGGGCTGAAAGTCTACTTCCAGGTCGGCGCCGTCCAGCCGTCAAAGCTGCGCGATGAAGACCGCCCGCGTCTACCCGACGGCAGCATCTCACCGAATCGCATGGCGGATACCGCGAGTCTCGCCAGCGAGGCGGTGCGATCGTACAACCGCGCATACGTCCGCGATCTGCTGCAGGCTTACCCGAACATCAGCGGCTTTCGACCGGACTGGCCCGAGTACCCGTGTTACACACTCGGCGAGGTGTTCCAGGACTTTGGCGAACATGTTGCCGCGTGGGCTCCACAGCACGGCTTTGACTTTCCTGCCATTCGTTCGGCCGCCGGACAGCTCTGGGATCTGCTGCACGGCCAGCTCGACAGCCGCACGCTCACCAAAGCCGATTTCGAGAGAGACTGGTCCTCGGACAACTTGCCTGATGGACTGCGGGACTGGCTCGGTCTCAAACACGCGCTGTCCAACGACATCCTGCAGCACTGGCGAGACGCGATGGACGACGCCGGCCGACCGGAACTGGAACTGTCTGCCAACGCGTTCATGACTCCTTACACGAATGTGACGGGTCTGGACTTTGCCGGTGCCGCCGCAATCTGTGGAGCGGTGTCGCCGAAGTTCTACACCATGCACTGGTCGCTGATGGTCAAGTTCTGGGCCGAACCGATTCTGCACGCCAATCCGCAGCTCAGCGAAGAAGCGGTCGTCGGCTGCCTGGTGCGTCTGATGGATATCGCTGACGAGGGCACTGGTGGATCGCGTTTAAGCGATTACGGATACCCCGACCCCGACGAACCCCACCCGATCCCCGACGCCCCACAAATCCGAAAGCTGAGTCAGGTCGCCTCCCAGGTGAACGGCCTGGCCCGCCTGACTCCACTCGTTCACGGCTACGGACCACCCGACGACTTTCGCCGACGACTCGAACTGGTTGCCGGCTGTGCGTCGGTCGACGGACTGTGGATCAACCGTTACGGCTATCTGGGCGAACCAAAACTCGACGCCATCCGTGACGTGTGTTGAGCGTGCGGATTCGTGTTTCTCGCGGCAATTCTAAACACTCAGGAACGGGTCTCAAATAAGTTCCCGATCTGGAATCCGCGAGACCTCTGAGCCGTAGGCACTAGCCGGCTGGCGCCTACGGCTCACGTGGCGTGAACGACAAAGTGAGCGCCATTGGGCGCTACTCCCACAATCCGCACTGACTGGCCCAGGTCCGCCCGCGGCAACTCTGCAGAAAACCACGCGCGGTCAGGAATTCGGTTCAAGTCCGGACCTCTACCTGGTGAATACCGCCGCCTGCTGCAGCAGCAGTTGCTAATCCAGGCAAGTTGGCGAAGGACTTACGGAATTCCCGGTTGTACGGCTCTGATTGCCTCAACGGCATCATCGTCACTGGCCGAATATTCCGAATAACCGTTCCAGTCGGGACGGATGCGCCATTGTGCCCGGTCTACCACACCAACTCGGTGAGGGTGGTCACGGACAACCGTGTCGCGCACGGACTCAACGATGGAAGACTACGTCTTTCTGTCCTCAATTCGGGACATCCGATGAAGACGAAGAAACAGTCAAGCTCACGCTCTCAACTGTTTCGTTCCCTGGTGTGCTCCTCGGCGGCTGCCGTCGTGGGGATCGCGTCCCAGGCGTTCGGACAGGACGGCGTGGCCAAGGTCGACGAACCACAGCCTATGGGACCGATGGGGGTCGGAGATGTGACGGGAGTCGCTCCCGTCACGAGCCCGATGGCACAGCCTCCTGACTCCAGGCTGTTCGAGTACACGCCGCCAATCGGTGACTCTGCATTGCAGATGTCGGGTCGTCCGATCTGGCAGGACGAGCTTGGCCCGCAATTGCGTCTGGAAACCCGCATCGGAGATTTCCTCGGCACCGATGACGAAGGCGTCGGCGCGGTCAACGTGATGTTGCCATTCCTGTTTGAGAATTCGTCAGCCGTCGTATTCGCCGATGCACGCGGCACGGTGACGTACCAGGGCCAGGGAGCGGGCAGTCTGGGTGGCGGGCTTCGCTACTACGACGAATATCAGAACCGCATTTACGGCGTGGCTGGCTGGTGGGACTACGACGACGGGCATACGCGGGAATACGAGCAGATCGCCCTCAGCTTCGAATCTGTGGGACGCTGGGTCGATGCGCGGCTCAATACATACTTCACGCTGGGCAATGAAACGAACATCCTGGCCGGCGCTCCAACCGGCAGCGTCATGCCCGTGCAGAATGGCTTCCTTGTCGAAATCGCGCAGCGAGTCGAATCCGCGTACAACGGCGTCGATTTTGAAGTTGGCGGTCCCATGCCAATCCTTGGACGCTACGGGTTCGAAGGATACGTTGGGGCATACCACTACTGGTCCGAAGCAGCCGAAGACGTGACCGGATACTCCCTGCGGACCGCGATTCATGCGACGGATGATCTCCGCCTTGGTGTGCAGGTCACCAACGACAGCACGTTCGGCACCGAGGTGTTTGGCACGCTGGTCTTCACGCTTCCCGATGGCCGACCGCAGAAGTTCTTCCGACCTCGCCGCGTCAACGAAAAAATCCTCGACCGTGTCGAGCGACGTTACCGCGTGACGACAAACACGTTCGATCGAAATGTCCAGGTCAGCACAGTCGGAATGACGGCGCCGAGTGCATCGGGCGACGACGACGACGGATTCCTGATCAGCAACGTCATCGTTGTTGACCCGGAATCCACCTCGAATGGGGTCGGCACCTTTGATGACCCCCTCAACACTTTTGTCGGCTTTGGAACACCGCTGTCGAATTCGCTGATCCTCGTGCGGACCGGCGATGTTCAGGGCCAGGTGCGTTTGCCGGACAATTCACTACTACTCAGCGAAGCGTATCTGAATCTCAATCCCATACAGTTGCAGACGGCATTCGGAACATTGCCTCTGCCGGGGCTCAACCCGTCAGCAACTGCGCCGGTGTTCTCGAATCCCACAGGTGGAACGCTGGTCACTCTGGTCGGCGACAACACTGAAGTCGCCGGCTTCACGTTTGACGGTCGAACAACCGGGACTCTTCTGAATAACATCATTGAAGCCAACGGAGTGCAGGGCGTTCGAATTCATGACAATGAATTCCGCAACTACGACACTGCCATCGACCTGAGGAATGTCACAGGAACGGTCGCAGACAGTAACGCCACACTGATCTTCTCGAACAACTTCTTCGGCACGACGGGCCAGTCGCTCCGCGCGGTCAACATCGAGAACAGTGGCATCGGTACACTCGACCTTGAACTTGGCCAGACCGAACAGGTCGTCGAGCTGACACGCGGAACGGCTCTGCCCGCACGTGGCAACTTCACCTTTGGTAACACCGGCGAAGACCTCAACGGCAACGACCGGTTGGATGCCGGTGAAGACACAAACGGCAACCTGGAACTCGACCGCGGGGCGGGCTACGTCGTGACTGCCAACAACCGCGCGGTTATCAATGCGAAGGTCATCGCCAACATCGCGTTCGTCGAAGTCGATTCCGACCTCAATGGTGAGCTGACAACCGAAGACGTCAATCGCAACGGCATCTTTGATGCTGGCGAGGATACCAATGGCAACGGCCGACTGGATTTCGGAGAAGACCTGAATCAGAACGGCGTCAGCGACATCGGCAGTGGCACCGGATTCGTCATTGCGGCAGGCAACAACGGCCAGGTCAATCTGGCGTTTGTGGCGAACATCGCTGAACGGAACATTGGCGAAGGCCTGCATCTGATCGCGAATCAGGGAACGATCAATTCCAACACGCTGGGTGAAGATCTCAACGCCAACGGCCGCCTGGACGGATTTGAGGATGCCAATCGAGATGGATTCGTGGCCCTCACTGAAGACGTAACTTTAAACGGTATCCTGGACCCAGGCGAAGACTTCAACCGTAACGGGATTCTTGATCCGTTCGAGGACACGAATGGTAACGGCCTTCTGGATCCGCCCGAAGACCGCAACGGCAACGGCATGCTGGACCTCGGCGAAGACCTCGACAACGACGGCATTAACGACCTTGGTGAAGACGCCAACGAGGACGCTAACGGAAACGGCATATTTGATGCTGGCGAAGACCTGAACGGCGACGGCTTCTTCAATCAAGGCAACGAAAACGAGTTCCTTGACGGGGGCTTCGTCATCGCCGGTAATCAGATATTCAACAATGGTGGAGACGGAATCCGCATCGACGCCTTGAACAACTCCCTGGTTGATTTCCGCATGACCGGCAACCTGATCGGCGACATCACGGATCGGTCGACCGGAAATGGCGGCATTGGACTGAACGTCAACGCAGACAGCGGATCGGTGATCGCACGAATCGGTTTCGTCAACAACGAAGATGTCAACTTCAACGGAATCCTGGACGACGGTGAAGACACCAATGTGAACGGCCGGCTGGACACGTTTGTCCTGGCAGACGGCAATCAGTTTGTGGCCAACGCCGGTGGCGGCGTGAACTTCAATCTCTTCGGAAGTGCTGTCGGTGACGTAGACGTCATCAGCAACGTAATCACTGGTCTTGGCGGTGGTGCGTTTGGGTTCCAGGTCACCGGTGATACCACCGGGCAGCAATTCGACTTCGTTAACAATTCCGCCATTGGTATCCGGATTGACAGCGTCGACTGGGACATTGCGCCGGCCAGCCTCGAATTCAACACCGATACCACGAATGGCGGTGTCCCGTTCAGCCCACAACTCAATTCGAACGTGATCACGGGCCTCCAACGCGTCAATGGGCAGGGCGCCCCGTTCAATGTCCCCAACCTGTCGACGTCAATCGATACCGTGTTCAACAACTTTGATCCCATCAACGGTTTGCTGGACACCGAAGATGTGAACGGAGACGGCATCCTCGATCCGGTGGAAGACATCAATGGAAACGGAATTCTCGACACCGAAGACGTGATCACCGTGAATCAGATGCTGGATCTTGCTGAGGACCTTAACGGCAACGGAGTGCTTGACGCGGGAGAAGACCTCAACGCAAACAACGTCTTGGATCCCAGCGAAGACCTTCCCGAAATGCTGTCGTTCCTGATTGATATCGATCCGTCCGGCGTGCCCGCCACTGCCGTTCCGTCGACGCAGCTCATCGGGTCGACATTCGACGTCGCCTTCAACACGGGTCAGCGGCTGAGCGGAACCGTACAGCAGGATCCGAATGACGTCCTTGGAGTGCTGTTCGTTCCAGAAGTCAACAATCTTGGCGGAGGCAATGGTCTTTCAATCTCTGTCGCTGACCAGGCCATCCTGCGACCGTCAACGATATTTAACAATGCGATTACTGACTTCGGCGGCAACGGTCTGGACGTGCGGGCCAGCGAGTCCGGAAACATTGAGAATCTGCTCGTCAGGTTCAACACTATCTCGGGCAACGGATTCAACAATGGTGTCAGTGGATTCGGCGACGGCGCTTCGTTCCTGACGACCAATTCGGCCGGTACCGACCCAATGCAGGGAGCCAGGCTGACGGCCGCCGTGGTCAACAATATCTTCACTGACAACGTCAATGGCGCGATCCGCGGAACGGCCGATTCAGGAACAATCACATTCACCGACATCATCGGGAACACACTCCGGAACAATGGCAGTGGCATTACCCTGTCAGCTCTGCAGGGCGGTACGCTGACCACACGGGTGACTCGAAACTCGATTCTCGACAGCGTGATCAATACTGACTCGACGGGAACTGGAGTTGAGATTACCGCCGAGGGCGCCACGGTGATTCTGAACGAACTCGCTGACAACGTTATTTCGTCGAACGCGGGTGACGGGGTGGTCCTCACTGCTCTCAACATGGGAACGCTGCTCGTTCCGCCGACGGAAGACGTGAATGACAGCGGCACGCTTGATCCAGGTGAAGACGACAACGAAGACCTCATTCTGGATGGGATTCTGAACCCTGGTGATGACGTCAATCTGGACGGATTTCTGAATCTGGGCAATGGCAACGGGTCACTCGACCGCGGGATTCTCAACAACAGCATTGCGAACAACGCTCGTAGCTCGTTCGGTGTCAATGCATCCAACCTCAGTACTGTTGATCTTGGAAACGTGACGCAGACGGCGCTGTTGTACAACACTGCAGGCACAGGTGGGTTTGTGGTCAATGGTAGCGACTCAAACGTTACCGCAGCCTTCACATCCAGCACCGTGAGTGGCGATTCGGCGAACAATCCGACAACCGGACCGGGGTTTCTGGCGACGTTCTCAAATACGAATCCGGATGATGGCCTGTTCAATATTTCCGTCGGTGGCCCAAATCTGGATGAGGGAAACGTCTTCAGTCTGACTGGAGGAGCCGGAATCGCCTTTGTGCTGACCGACGCCGCGGTCGGCTCCCTGGTCATTCAAGGTAACGAAGTTACGGGCGTCTCTTCTCCCGCCGATCCCTCAAGTCCGTTTCAGGGTGACGGAATCAACGTGAGTCTCGTTGGCTCTGATTCCCTTCTGACGTCGTCGGCATTACTGACCCGGTCCGACATTGTCGGCAATGTCATTGGCGATTTCGACAATCCGGTCCTCGGGGTCGCGGGTTCGGGCATCCGAGTTCTGACCGAAGAAGATACGACAATTGAGGACCTGCTGGTCGCGGACAACATGATTGGAAATGCTGGCAATAACAATACTCCGCTGACAGTGATTCCACCGAGTTTTATCAATGACGCTGGCATCCGCTTTGACCGGCTGGAAGACTCTTCGCTCAATGCCGTGAATCCTCGCCCGGGGGATCTTTCCGCGATTGTCCTCGACGGAAATATCGTGCGGAATAGTGGTGACCCGACGATCGCAAACCCGGTTGATGGCCTGCAGATCAACGCAGAGAACGGGATTCTGGACGACCTCGACTTCGAAGTGCGTAACAGTGAATTCTCCGGAAGCACGGGTGAGGGGATTCAGCTTAATACGCTGGCTGACTCCAGTCTGGCGACCAACCTGATTGGAAACCTGATTGAAAACAACCTGCTCGATGGGATCATCGTGGAAGGCGTGGAGATCAATGCGAACGATCTTGAAACGTCGGGCGGTCGATGGATTCAGAACACCATTCGCAATAACGGACTTCACGGCATTCAGCTTCTTGCGGTCACTGGTGACGTGATCCCGCTCATTATTGGTCAGCTCGGCAGTGATCCAGTCACTGGCCTGAGTTTCGGTAACGTGATCACGGACAATGGCCTTTCCGGGATTGATATGGGTTCGGGCGGTAATGTTATCATCGACAACAATCTCATTGCCCGGAACGGGCTATTCGGCATTGATATCAATGCGGATGGGATCGGCGAGCGTACGGCTCTTATTCGCCAGAACGCGATTACGGAAAACGCGGATGACGGGTTGGAGATCCTCGCCGGCTCGTCCACAACAACGACAATTATTGCGTTTGGCAACGCGATCGATAACAACGGTGGGCGTGGAGTCGATATTCTCGTTCGCGACAGTGCGGTCGCGAACCTTAAGTTCGGTGATGGCACACTGGAGAATATGAACCGAATTACAAGAAACAATTTCGAGGGCTTTTACGTGGTCTCGTCGGCATCATTGGCGCAGGGCCAGGTGACGTCGGAAGATCTTAACGGAAACGGAATTCTGGACGGCGGCGAAGACCTCGATGGCAATGGAGTTATCAACTCCAACACGCTGTTGGTTGCCTCGAGCGCTCCAAGTCTCGTCGCGACACCTGACCTCATTCTGGACATTAGTCGGAATGAGATTTCCGGCAACAACTCGTCGAACGCAAGCAGTTTGTTCGATGGTGGTGGACTGTCACTGCGGATCGGATCTTCCGGCACTTTGACGGGAGGTGTCTTTGCCACACGACTTGCTGATACGACCGGCGACATTGATGGTACTGGTGAAGGAAGTGTACTGGGTGTCGGGGCGATCGGCGCGTTGGACGGGAATGGACGCACCAATGCTCGAGTGGTTGATAACATGCTCGAGGGCAACCTTGGTGACGATATTTTCATTCAGTCGTTTACCAGCACTCTTGACCCGATTGCATCGGCAGGTACGTGGACCGCGGCAGCATTTGCTTCCACGGCGTACCAGACTGACCCGCTGGCTCGTTTGAATCTGGTCCTGAGAGGCAACAGGGGCGATTCCATTGACGTGCTTGAAGTGGGAGCGTTTTACAACAACGCGGAGGCCGTATTCAAATCCCGGGGTGCAGTCGCTCCTGCCGGTCCGTTTACTTCCCCAACGCGTGAACGTAACGCCCAGCGCGTTCCAGCCCGAGGGGTTGGTGGCGATCAGTTACCGCCGTTCATCTCGCCGGACCTCCTGGTCGGAAACGGGTTTCAGTATCCGGGTGTCGGAGTGAGCACGTTTCGCGTGGAAAGCGATCATAGTGTGTCTGGTTTCCTCACGGGTGAGGATTTCGCGGTGGACTTCTTGCCCGTGCCTCCTCTGTTCAATGCGAACGGTATCAGGACTGGGCTAAGCGCACCGTTCGGCTGGACTGAGGTACCGCCGGGGACGTTCCAGTTCGATGACGCGTTCCTGGAGATCGAGCCACGGCCTCCGACGATTCCGGGCGGTTAGTTCACTTCGGGTTCATGGAGTGAAGAACGGGGCAGTCATTGACATCAGCGCCGCTGTCTCGATCATTCGATGCAGCGGCGTTTTTGTGTTCAGCAACTGTGCGATGCAACGGCATCGTTAATCGCGGGGCAGGACCAATGCGACTGATCTACGTTGCCGGTGTTGCAGTGCTGTTGAGTTCGGCCACGACGGTTGCTCTTGCGCAGGGCCGCGTCAGGCAGCCTTCGTCAAGTGGTAAGACTCAGATACCACCGACTGATGTGTCAGTCGTATTGCTGACTACTTCGACGGTGTCGGGCGTATCCGCGCAGCAGTGGGGTTCGACCTTCGCGAAGTTGCGGGTGTCGGTCCGAATTCGACCGCCCGTCGGCGATGACCGACCGGAAGTGACCGAGACACGTCGTGGGCGGACACGTTACGTCAGCGCCGTTGGGGAGTTGAAGCGCGACGGTTCGATTGTTTTTCCCGGTCGACGGTTCCGATCGAGTGACGCCGCTCGCCTGGCAGAATGGATTCGCGAGCTGAAGACGTACGGCGCGCAGGGCAGCACGGACGGCAAGCCGGGCTTTGGCCTGTCGCCGCAGCAGTTCACGCAGGTCTTTGCCGCGCTGGAAGCTCCGGTGACACGCAGCCTGGAAGGTCTAACTCTGGACCGTTCACTGGCGGGCGTTGAATTGCCGGAGTCTCTGCCGCTCAAACTGTCCGTCGAGGCAGAAGAGCAACTGCGGTCGAATCCGCCGCCGGCTCCGGCACCTGATGGACTCGCCGGTATGAGCCGCGGAGCGGCCCTGGGCATTCTGCTCAACAGTGCCGGTCTGGGTTTTCACCCGGGACGGACGCCGCGAGGAACACTGGAACTGACGATCGTGCCGCTTGGAGAGACGGCGGCTGTGTGGCCCATCGGCTGGCCGCTTGAGCGGGCACCTCTGCACACGATGCCAAAACTTGTTGAAGTGATTCCGGTCACGCTGGACGAGGTTCCGTTGACAGACGTCCTGACCGCGGCCTCGGTGAAGACTGGTATCTCGATTCAGATCGACACACACCGGATTGAGGCCGCGGGAATCCAACTGGAGCGGCTGAAGGTCTCACAGCCGCCGAAGAAGATGACATGGAGCGGGCTGCTGGACCGGGCGACGTTTCCCCACCTGATGCGCGAACTTCTTCAGGACGAGGCAGGCGAACCGTTCATCTGGGTGACGACACGGACAGTCAAGCAGCTCAACGATCGCAACCGCCAGCGTGAAGAGTTCGAGAAGCTGCGGAAGTAGTCGTGATTGTCCCTCCGAACCGCTGCACGCATCCATGTGTCGCCCGTGTAATGGTGGCGGCTCGACATGGCCCAATGCCTGTGATTTGGCACGTGATTCGGTTGAGTCGTGTTTCAGACGACATCCCGGCACAATCTGCATGCAACTCGCGAACCACAAGGCTGTGAGGAACCCGTCTGATGCAGTTCACGAAGATGGAAGGCGCTGGAAACGACTATATCTACCTCAATGGTTTCGAATCGCCAGGCGTCGACGATATCCCGTCTCTGGCTCGGGCCATGTCGGATCGGCACTTCGGAGTCGGCGGTGACGGACTTGTTCTGATCACGCCGTCCGAGCAGGCCGACGCCCGCATGATCATGCACAATGCGGACGGCTCTCGAGCCGAGATGTGCGGCAACGCGATTCGCTGCGTCGCGAAATTCGTGCGAGATCGAAATCTGGCCAGCCATGATGAGCTGGCCATCGAAACTGATCATGGAGTGCTGACGCTGCAGTGCTTCAGCTCAAATGGTGCGGTGGATCGCGTGCGGGTCAACATGTCGCAGCCGATCCTGACCAGCGCCGATATCCCAACAACTCTGCCAGGTGACCCCCCGATCAACGCCCGGCTGGAAGTCGCGGGCCGGTCCTTCGATGTGACCTGCGTCTCGACGGGCAATCCGCATTGTGTCACTTTCGTCGAGGAACCGACTGACGAACTGGTTCTGGGGATCGGTCCGCAGATCGAAATGCATGCCGCATTCCCGAGCCGCGTGAATGTCGAGTTCATTCAGGTGTTGTCAGCAACCGAGACCGTGATGCGTGTGTGGGAGCGAGGTTCGGGCGAAACATGGGCCTGCGGGACGGGGGCCTGCGGTGCGGTCGTCGCCGGAGTATTGGCCGGCAAACATGGACGGCAGGTGACAGTGCATCTGCGCGGTGGCGACCTGGAAATCGAATGGCGGGAAGACTCCAACGAGATCTTCATGACCGGGCCAGCCCGGGAAGTCTTCACCGGCGAATGGCCGCACGCCACGCCGGCCACTGACGGATAAGAAGCTGACGCGGCTTGTCCTACCAGTTCTCCACCGGTCCCCCTGTTTCTTAGCGGTCGCCGTGCATCAGTTTCGCAAGCTGCGCGAAGTCGGGCTTATCCAGAAAGAAGTCGGGCATCAGTTGTGACGTGCCCGGAGTGACGGCGTACTGGTCGAAATCGGTCACACCACCAGCCCGAAGTACCTCTTCGTCAATGAAGAAGTTGCCCGTGCACTCAGGACTTGGTCGGGTCACGATCTGCCACGCCGCATCCGCCACGATTTCGGGATGTCGACAGTTTGCCACAGCGGCGTCTCCGCCCAACAGATTCTTGACCGCCGCTGTCGCGATTCCTGTCTTCGGCCATAAAGCATTTACTGCAACACCCTGACGCGCAAACTCCTGAGCCATACCCAGCACACACAGGCTCATCCCGTATTTCGCCATCGTGTACGGCAGCGTGCCGGCGAACCAGCCTTTGTCCATGTCGGCCGGCGGTGACAGATTGAGGATGTGGGGATTGTCCGACTTCAACAGATGCGGCAGGCACAGTTGACTCGCCAGAAACGTGGCCCGGACGTTGACCTGATGCATCAGGTCAAACCGCTTCATCGGCGTCTCCAGCGTCCCGGCCAGGAAGATGGCACTGGCGTTGTTGATCAGGATATCGATGCCACCGAACTCGGCGACCGTCTGCTCGATCGCCGTCTCGACCTGATCATCCATCCGCAGATCGCACTGAATCGGCAGAGCCTGTCCGCCAGCCGCACGGATTTCGTCCGCTGCGGTGAAGATCGTGCCCGGAAGTTTAGGGTTCGGCTCGGCGGTCTTGCCGAGGATCGCGACGTTGGCCCCGTCACGTGCCAATCGCAGACCAATGGCCAGGCCAATGCCTCGCGTGCCTCCGGTGATGACTACTGTGCGACCTGCCAGCGAAGTCGTGGAATCTTCAGGCACGGGACCGCTCCAGTCTGTTAGTCGAGTTGGCGTTCGCGAATCCAGTCGGTGTGAAACTTCTCGCCACGCGGCTTGTCAGTTCGCTCGTAAGTGTGGGCGCCGAAGTAGTCTCGCTGAGCCTGCAGCAGATTGGCAGGCAGACTCGCTCGACGGTAACCGTCGAAGTAGGTCAGGGCCGCGCTGAATGCTGGAACCGGAATTCCAAGTTGGACGGCACTGGACACCACCCGACGCCACGCCGGCTGGGCGTTCTCGATCTCGCCCTTGAAGAAATCGTCGAGCAGCAGGTTTTCAAGTTCTGGGTTCTTGTCAAAGGCGTTCTTGATGTCCTGCAGGAAGACCGACCGAATGATGCAGCCGCCTCGCCACAGCAGAGCGATCGGGCCGTTGTTCAGCTTCCAGCCGAATTCCTTTGCCGCCGCGTTGAGCTGCACATACCCCTGCGCGTAACTCACCAGCTTCGACGCGTACAAAGCCTGACGAACGTCGTCGATGAATTGCGTGCGGTCACCTTCGAACTTCGTGTCGGGGCCGGACAGGACTTCGGACGCTCGGACGCGGGCGTCTTTCTGCGATGACAGGCAGCGGGCGTAAACGGCTTCGGTAACAAGCGTTGTCGGCACACCCAGTTCCAGAGCGTGCTGGCACATCCAGCGACCCGTGCCTTTCTGGCCGGCGGTGTCGAGGATCATGTCGACCAGATCGTTGTCCGTTTCTTTGTCGCCGACGGTGAAGATGTCGCGCGTGATTTCGATCAGATAACTGTCGAGCTGACCTTCATTCCACTCCTTGAAGATCTCGAACAGCTCCCGGTTCGACAGGCCCAGTGCATGCTTGAGGATGTCGTAGGCTTCGCAGATGAGCTGCATGTCGCCGTACTCGACTCCGTTATGCACCATTTTCACGTAGTGCCCGGCACCGGCATCGCCGACCCAGTCGCAGCACGGGATGTCGTTATTCGGGCCGACCTTTGCGCTGATGGCCTGCAACACGTCCTTGACGAAGGGCCACGCTTCCGGATGCCCGCCCGGCATAATGCTGGGGCCTTTGAGAGCACCCTCTTCTCCGCCGGATACGCCGGTGCCGATGAAGCGGAATCCTTCGGCTTGCAGTTCTTCATGGCGGCGATTCGTGTCGACGTAATCGGCATTGCCACCGTCGATGATGATGTCACCTTTGTCGAGCAGCAGTTTCAGTCCGTCGATGACAGCATCGACTGGCCCGCCAGCCTTCACCATGATCATGACCCGACGGGGAGATGCGAGACTGTTGACGAAGTCTTCCAGCGACTCGTGTCCGTGAATGCGATCGGGCGTGCCTTCCTCGACAACGCCTTCCGGTCGATCAGCGAGACCGTTGATAAAGTCGGTCATCGTTTGCGTCGTCCGATTGTAGACGGCGACGTTGAAGCCCTTATTCGCCATATTCATGACAAGGTTCTGGCCCATCACGGCCAGACCAATGAGTCCGATATCGTTCTGCGACATGTTCAGGATCTTTGATGTAGGCCGGAACAAGCGAAGCGCAGTTCCGGCAGTTTCCAGTGGACATCAAAATGCCGGAACTGCGCTCCGCTTGTTCCGGCCTACTTGTCTCTTGTTGCGAATCGGCCACTCAGCGCTGGATGCGGGCTGATCCGCCTTCGGCGAACGCTTTGACCTGTTCCAGCGAAGCCATGGTTGTGTCTCCCGGGAATGTTGTCAGCAGGGCTCCGTGAGCCCAGCCCAGACGCAGGGCCTGTTCCGGTGTCTCGCCTGACATCAGTCCGTAGAACAGGCCGGATGCGAATCCGTCTCCACCACCCACTCGGTCGAGGACGTCCAGTGAGGCTTCCGGAGCCTGAAACGTCTCGCCCTCGAGCCACAAGACGGCACTCCAGTTGTGACGGTTGGTCGTGACGACTTCGCGAAGAGTCGTCGCGACGGCTTTCACATTCGGCAGTTCTTTGGCCACACCTTCCATCATGCCAAAGAAGGCACTCGGGTCGAGCTTGCCGGAGTTTTCGACGTCCTGCCCTTTGATACCCAGGCCCATCTGCAGGTCTTCTTCATTGCCCACCAACACGTCGCACAGCTCGACGATGCTGCGGAGTGTCGACTGGCAGGTGTCGGCACCGCCAGAAATCTGCCACAACTTTGCCCGGTAATTCAGGTCGAATGAGACAATGGCTCCGGCATCCTTCGCGGCCTGCATGCCCTCGATGATGACGTCGGGCGTCGTGGATGACAGAGCTGCGAAGATACCGCCCGTGTGAAACCAGCGGACTCCGCCTGCGAAGATTGATTTCCAGTTGATGTCGCCGGGTTTGAGGAGAGCTGCGGCTTCATTCGCTCGGTTGTAAAAGACGACCGGGGCACGGACGCCGCAGCCCTGGTCGCTGTACACGGTCGCCATGTTCGGACCGTTGACCCCGTTGTGCTCGAACCGCTTGTAGTGCGATTTGACACCCATCGCCCGGACACGTTCGTTGATCAGATCGCCGATCGGATTGTCGACCATTGCCGACGCGATGCCCGTCGACATGCCGAAGCAGTCGCTCAGGTTGGCGGCACAATTGAACTCACCACCGCTCACATGAATGGCGCACTGACTCGCTTTGCGAAACGGGATACGGCCCGGGTCGATGCGGTTGACCAGAGCTCCCAGTGCAAGAAAGTCGAGAGCGGCGCCACTGGGGGGGATGTTAAGCATCTGCGTTTCCTTCGATTGTTAGTTGTCTGGGCTGTTGCAGTCGGCCAGATTGGGCAACGAATTAACAGGCTCAGCGCGGAGACTTCTTGAAATGAACCCGGCGTCGCTGGATGCGTCGGATGGGATCGCCGCGGACCCGCTTCCATGAGCATCCACTGCTGGCGGCCAACTGACATACCAAAGGCCGCTCGATCCTGCGATGGACCCGGCCAGTCCTGAGCAAACGGAGCTGGCCAAACACCAAGGGGCCGGATGATATCGATCCAGGGACGCGGTTTCAAAAGCACGCGACTGATTGTTGCCACGCTCCGGCGCGTGCATGTATCGCGGACAGATTGCACCAGGCGAAGGGCCTCGGCAAACGAGCGTCGACGCTGATGCAACAAGGAAACCGTGCGTCCACACCCCAAGTGTCCAACACAACCGCCAGAATCGTCATAGTCTGGTTGTATTGAAGCAGTTAAGACACTTACGAAAACCAGCGGCGACTCTTCCGTCCATGACCGACCTGCGCGGTGCGCGAAACTCTGAAACCTATGCCAGATATAAACTTATGGAGGCAAGTCTCGTCGTAACTTCACGGATGAGTTCTTGACCGGACACGTCCAGCGCGTAGAATTGCAATGTTCGGCTCAGCGGGACGGACTCCCCTGAATGCTGACTGTTGGAAACCTGTCGAACACACCGAACAGCGTCGTTTCGATCGCTCAAAACCTGAGCCGTCAAGCGGTTCTAATGTTCACTTTGTGGCGGGCTGGATGCGGAAGTGGGATCGAACCTCTCTCGTACTGCTCGCTGTCGTGTCTTCGATTGTGTCAGTCATCAGGACGGGTTGACGTTGGTCTAATCGCAGGCGTCTCGGGATCGAGATGCGAGATCAATGCCGCCGCTGGAGCAGGAGCTGCTGGTGTCAGAGTTTCCGGGCGATTTCAAGGAACAGGTTCGCTCACAGACCGACATCGTCAGCCTGATTGGCGAATCGCTGACGCTGCAGCCGCAGCGCGGGGGCCTCGAATATGCGGCTCTGTGCCCCTTTCATGACGACAGTAACCCGTCGATGAAGGTTTATCCGGACCGGCAGAGTTATCGCTGCTGGGTCTGCAATGAGGGCGGTGATGTCTTCACCTGGGTCATGAAGCGGGAGAACGTCGAGTTTCGGGAAGCCCTCGAATCGCTGGCCGAGCGGGCTCATATCGAGATACCTAAACGATCAAAGCGTGAAGTTACCGAGTCTGCTCGCAAGAACGATCTATACGCCGTGCTGAAATGGGCCGAGCTGCAGTTTCATGAATGTCTGCTGAGTCCGGTCGGTCAGGATGTATTGGCGTACTTAACGGAGAAACGTGGATATAGCCGGGAAACTATCGAGCAGTTCCGCATGGGCTATCACCCCGATGACTGGGAATGGCTGCTGCAACGGAACAAAGGGCAGTTCCCGGTGACGCTGCTCGAACAGGCTCGGCTGGTAAAGAAACGAGAGGGATCGGGAGGTTACTACGACTACTTCGTTGACCGGGTGTTGTTTCCCATACGCGACGAGCGATCCCGTACTGTTGCATTCGGGGGACGCGTCATTCCTGGCCACAAGAACGAGGACCAGGCCAAGTACTTCAACAGTTCGGAATCGATTGCCTTCCAGAAACAACGGGTTCTCTTCGGGTTAGCGGAGGCCCGCGAGGCGATACGCGAGACAAAAACAGTCCTTGTTACCGAGGGGTATGCCGATTGCGTTGCCTGCCATCAGTTCGGAGTGCGCAACGTTGTGGCCACTCTGGGAACGGCATTAACGGAAACACATGTCAATCGTCTGAAAGCGTTCGCTCCGAAGATCGTGATGGTCTACGACGGCGACGCAGCCGGACAGAAAAGCTCCGCACGGGCGGTACGAATGCTGCTCGGGCAGAGTGTTGACCTGAGAGTGATGTCACTTCCAGATGGCCAGGACCCGGATGACTACCTTGGACAACACGGACGCGAGGCGTTTGAACAACTTGTCGAACGGGCACCGGAAGCCTGGGAGTTCCAACTGGAGTACGAAGCCGGGCAAATTGGGCTCGGCTCGGTGGACGGACAGGAACGAGTGCTGAACGAAATGCTCACGTTGCTGGCGAAAGTGCCAGGGCTGAGCGGAACAGCTCGCGAGGACTTGATACTCGGTAGACTGGCAACGCGGCTGCGGCTGCCGGAAACCAGTGTCCGGAGTCGACTGCAGAGGATGCGGAAGCAGATTCAGACACAGGACAAATACAAGCCAAAGGAACCGTTCCCCAAACCTCAGTATCAAAAGTCACAGGGTGGCCCGTATCAGAAACAACCGGGCAAGAGTCAGCCTAACCAATACTCAGCCGGAACAAGTCCCAATCCAAGTTCACGTTCAGGACCAAGTCAGACACCACCGCCGGACTTCGATCCGGAAACCGGACAGTTCATCGACCAGGGGCAATACCCCGATCCCTACGCAGACCACCCACCAGTTTCCTTTGAGGAATACACGCCGCAGGCGTCCGATCCGGATTTTGAACCACCAATTGACGAGCGGATCGAGTTTCACCGGCGGCCTTTATCGAAGGATGATCAACTCGAGTGCGAACTACTCGAGATATTGCTGACCCGGCCGGAGCTGGGTGAGCAGACCCGACAGGAAGTCGGGGTGGATGATTTCCTGAATCCGTATTTGCGAGCGTTGCTTCAGATTGTCTACGACCAGATCGAGTTGGGACACGAGCCAGCGTTCGAGCGGGTGACTTTAAGCACGGAGAGTTTAGAGCTGAAAGGCCTGACCGTATGGATTGCGGACCAGGCTCGCCTGAAAGGAGTCGAGCGAAAACTTCAGCTCGACGGAGAAGACGAAGGTCCGGGGCTCTTTCAGGAGAACCTCGACCGCCTGAAGTGGAGACGGGAGGAACGGAATCACCAGGCGGAACTGAGTCGACAGGCGATGGCAGGCGGCGGCACGGAAGACGATGTTCTTGCGAAACTCAGCAAGGCGTCGGCTTTCCATCGCAAACGGGCATCGCGGTAAGACGGTTTCCGGAGTCGGAAGAGTTCGGAAAGACTGGAGTCTTGCGACTTCAGTTGTGTGTTACCGCTTCGATCGATCACCCAGCCAGAGGAACAGCTCATGCATAAAGTTGATGAAACGCTTGCCGACTTGATCGACGCCGGACGCAAGCAGGGTTACCTGACCTTCACTCAGGTGAATGCCTACCTGCCGAACGAGGCCGTCAATCCGGAGAAGCTCGACAATCTGCTGATGTCTCTGGAAGAGCTGGGTATGGAGATTGTGGCCGAAGAAGCCAACGCAGAGGTCGTGGACAAGAAACGTCAAAAGGCACGGCTGAGGCCCATCAAAGGCGTCGACATGGAGCCCGAAGAGGGCAGCCGCAGGATCGACGATCCGGTCCGCATGTATCTCACTCAGATGGGCGAGATTCCGCTGCTGACTCGTGAAGAAGAAATCGCTCTGGCCAAGAAGATCGAAATTACGCGCAAACGCTTCCGTCGCGAATTACTCGAATCCGACTACGCGATGAAGTCGATCATCGAAGTTCTGACGGCAGTTCACTGCAGCGAATTGCCGTTCGACCGCACGATCAAGGTCTCCGTGACTGAAGGACTTGAGAAGAATCAGATCCTGGCCCGCATGCCGCACAATCTGCGAACGCTGGACCACATGCGTCGTAATTACGTCCAGGACGCAGAAGCCCTGGTGCTCGACACCTCACTGTTACCGGCCGACCGCAAAGCACGCGAAACGGAACTTCGAAATCGTCGGCGCAAAATGGTCACGCTGGTCGAGGAACTCAGCGTCCGTACGCAGCGTCTGCAACCGGTCATGAAGCGTCTGGAGCAGGTCTGCGACCGCATGACCGACCTGGAACGTCGCCTCAGTCGTATCCGGAATCTCAAGACGGCGACCACCGAGAAGGCGAACATCCAGAACGAGCTTCGCGATCTGATGCTGGCGACGCTCGACACGCCCGCCTCGCTCCGCGATCGCATGAAACGCATCCACCGACGATTCGCCGAGTACGAGCAGGCCATGCGGGATCTCTCCGGCGGCAACCTGCGACTGGTGGTGTCGATCGCCAAGAAGTATCGCAACCGCGGACTGAGCTTTCTGGACCTGATCCAGGAAGGCAACACCGGGCTGATGCGGGCGGTCGACAAGTATGAGTACCGTCGCGGTTACAAATTCTCGACCTACGCCACCTGGTGGATCCGTCAGGCGATCACGCGAGCGATCGCCGACCAGGCCCGTACGATCCGCATCCCGGTGCATATGATCGAAACCATGTCCAAGCTGCGTCGGGTCAGCAAAGAGTTGCTGCAGGAACTCGGCCGCGAACCGACAGTGGAAGAGACGGCTGAAGCCGCCGAAGTCAGTGTCGAGGAAGCCAAACGCGTGCTGAAAATCAGCCGCCATCCGGTCAGCCTCGACCGACCCGTCGGCGAAAGTGAAGACAGCTACTTCGGCGACTTCGTTGAAGACACCAGTTCGGACAGCCCGGTCAACTCAGCGACTCAAGAGATGCTGAAGGAGAAGATCGACTATGTGCTGAAAACGCTGACCTACCGCGAGCGCGAGATCATCAAACTCCGCTACGGCCTGGGCGACGGCTACACGTATACGCTGGAAGAAGTGGGACGCATCTTCAAAGTGACCCGCGAACGCGTCCGGCAGATCGAAGCGAAAGCCGTGCGTAAACTTCAGCACCCAGTCCGCAGCCGCCAGTTGAAAGGCTTCCTGGAAAGCCTCGCGGCAACAGCCTATTAAGCGACAGCCACGGCATCAGACAAAGAAAGCCCGGTTCAATTGAACCGGGCTTTCTTATTGACCTGTTACTGAACGTCGCGTTTACGCGGTCTTCGCGATGTTGACGAAGCAGTGGACGTGCGGCAGTACGCGGTAGTTCCAGACGAAGCCCGGGCCTTCCAGCCGCCAGAAATGCCACGGTTCGGATTTCTGCGGGCGGTCTTTGTCGGCGTAGAACGCCAGGTGCATCGCGTCCATGCCGCCGTTGGCTTTGACGATCTCCATCACCTCGTCAACATCTTCTTTCCGGTACGGCGACAGGATGTCGCGCATGACCAGCTCGACGAGTTTTCGCTGATCATCGCTGAGATCACCGATGTCGATCCCCGGCCGTGGCTGATCTTTGCCACGGAACTGGACCGACTTCGCCTGTTCACCTGGGGTGCCTTTCGCGATGGCCTGCTTCTGCTGCGAAGCATCCAATGAGTCGAATACGGTCATCACTCGTTTCGTCTGATAGTTGAAGACGTTGTCTTCATCGTAGCCGTGGAAAAGATGCCCGTAATACATCGGGCCGCCGAACGCCGCGCCCGGCAGGCTGTTGCCGTCACAACGAACGGTCAGATGGTGTCCCGTAAACAGCCATGCGAATTGTCCGTCGCCGGACGGATCACCGAACAGGTGGCTGCCGCAACGTTCGAACGCACCGCTGGAATCCCAGGTCCCGTCTTTGCTGATCCGGCGGTATCCCTCTTCGTCAGCGAGGATTGATTTCAGGATGCGATGAACGAGGTCCTGCTGCGGCTTTGTGTATTGCTCGTCGATCCGCTGATTCGAGAGCGGTCGGTTGTACATCTTCATCCGGGTCGGAGTCTGACCTCGTCCACCACCACCGTCGTTCCATGGCAGCACGAGTTTCGACTTCTGGTCGTCCGACAGAGTACTGTGCAGTTCTTTGATCAACGACTCGGCCGGCTTGGGCGCTGCTTTCGCCGGCGCGTCCTCTGCCACCGCAGTACCAGAAAGAAGTCGAATTGCACTCACTCCCGCGGCCGCGCCCGCGACAGTTCGCAGAAATTCGCGTCGATTCGGTGCGTCAGGCAGCATTGGAAATGACGATTCAAACGGCGTCACACAATCAGCGCAAACGGGTCGCGGGTCTTCGATCATGCACATGTTCTGCTCCTGAATGTCTGAGGATTTGAAACTCACTGGTTCCGAAGCTCAGTAGCTCTGAGCGCCCCATGAATCATCCGGCCGTTGCGAGATGTCCACAAGCGCCGGCGCTGAACTCGGTGAGCCGGACGTCTCTCATCGTAAGCATGGCCACTGGCAACGCAACACGGGATCGACGTTCAGGCAACAGCAACCGGACGTTTGCACCGGTGTCGAACGGCCGGCTCTACTGTCGCGATGGGTGCAAAGCTAATCTCGTGCGCGCCCCCGCGTTTCGACTGTAGCCGCCGCAAAGCAGAGGCCGCCGCAAATGAGAAGTACATTTCCTCTTGCGTGTCTTGGATTCGCCTTCGTTACATGGACATCCTGCTCGGCGGACGACGAGATCTGGCCGCTTCCCGAATGGGCGCGGGCCAGTCCAGCCGAGGTCGATATGGACGAGGCGGAACTGCGGAAAGGTCGCGACTATGCACTGACGGGCGGCGGATCCGGTTACATCACGCGGCATGGCAGGCTGGTGATGTCGTGGGGAGATCCCGACAGAAGATACGACCTCAAGTCGACGACGAAGTCGATCGGCGTCACCGCGCTGGGCCTGGCAATCGCGGATGGCACGATGGGTCTGGCGGACAAGGTTGTCACTCATCATCCAACGTTCGCTCTTCCGCCGGAATCCAACAGGAAGTCCGGCTGGATCGATCGCATCACGATTCAGCACCTGGCGACTCAGACGGCCGGCTTCGAGAAACGTGGCGGATACACAAAGCTGGTATTCGAGCCCGGCACAAAATGGTCCTACAGCGATGGTGGACCAAACTGGCTGGCCGAATGCATCACGCTGGCGTACGAACGCGATGTCAATGATCTCATGTTCGAGCGAGTCTTCACGCCGCTGGGTATCGACCGCAAGGACCTGAGCTGGCGTCGCAACAGTTATCGTGCGAAAGAGATCGACGGTGTCGCGCGGCGCGAATTCGGGTCGGGCATCAGTGCCAATGTGAATGCGATGGCTCGGATCGGATACCTGTATCTGCATCAGCAATTCCCGGACGGTCTGTCTCCTCGGGGATTTTGGGGCTCAGAGCGGAGTGAGGAGGGTTTTGCTCGGACGATGGGGCTGGTGCGACTGGCTTTGAGCTGACTCATCGGGTCGCGTG
>Ga0115002_10000283_pt1 | contig 74639 bp, 81 predicted proteins | sample ArcticOcean_MG_C_8_FD_89576 | JGI IMG/M metagenome (GOLD analysis project Ga0115002, IMG submission 89576) | Marine microbial communities from western Arctic Ocean - ArcticOcean_MG_CB11_86 | ecosystem: Environmental > Aquatic > Marine > Oceanic | place: Arctic Ocean: Canada Basin | collected... | reverse complement strand
TGTGGAAATGTGGACAGCTTCATCGAAATAGCGGGTCTGCTATTTCAGTGAATAATAATAGTTCAGTAAGAATTCTCAAAATCACTTTTACTATTCTGTCAACCGTAGTCTAAATTTTCACAGGGCACCATCCACTTCGCAGCTTCAATTTCCTACTTGCTTCCATAACCTCATCAATCAATCAAATCACGAGTTTTAATTTAGTAACTTCTGAATGACTTGCTTTTAGACATATCATACCGTAAATTTAGCATCAGATTGTGGTCGTGTAATAAGCTTAATAGTCAAGCGTTCATCAAATTATTAGAAGCTCTGAGGGTAAAATGAAATTAGTTAATTCAGGTAGCATATTTAGATTAATTGCCGTAATATTTGCAGTTGCTCTTTTCGCCGGTTGCTCCGAAAAATCAGGTGGAAATCCAGAGGATATTGCTACTGAAATGTTTGCAAAGGCACAGGAAATGCAGAAGTCAGAGAAGTTTAGCGAGGCTATCCAGATATATCGCAAAATCGTTAAAAAACATCCCAAAACTCGCCGAGCATCAAATTCACAATTTATGATCGGATATATCAGCTCCAATCACCTGAATGACACAGAACAGGCTAAGATTGAGCTAAACCGATTTCTGACAGATTATGCTGAAATCGCTGATTCCGGGTTAATCGCAGGGGCAAAATTCGAGCTTGAATTCATGGGCAAAAGCATTGACGAAATCCCAATACTCTCAAATATCAACGATGAGGGAAGCAATACGGATAAAGCCAAGGACGCAGATACGCCTGATAAGGAATAGGCAAGCACGACATTTGATTTTAAGAAAGCCCACCATTTTGGTGGGCTTTCTTTTGTTTACCTATTTTACGATAGCAATCCTGATTGTTGCATCACAGTCAATTTCGTAACTATTCAGAAAAAATGTCCGACGGCTTAATTCCCACCTGTTTTAGCTTTTCCCTCGTCTTTTGAAGGTAAGTTCCCAAATGGTCATATCCTCCAAGAACATATGCCTTGTCAAACAACTTGTATGCCTCTGAGTAACTTTTGCTATTAAAATATATCACGCCAAGATTCACCAAAGACTCCCGGAAATTTGGAGATATGTATAGAGCTTTGTTATAATATTCTTTAGCCTTCTCTATCGAGTCCAATTTGGCATAACAGGAAGCCAAGTTATTCAGGACATGTATATGATTTGGATGATGGCGATAGGCATCCATAAATTCCAATAAAGCGTTACTATAGTCACTAAGAGCATAGTACGCCACTCCGCTATACCACGACATTGGAGTTGCGGACAGTTCCAACCGATAAAAGGGAGTAGATGATTCTTTGACATCTTCAATTACCATGTTCCAATCTTGCTGTGCCTGTGCGGTTAATGCTCGCCGAGCGTGGACTCCTGAACGATAAAGAGATGAGCCAAGCCCGATACAACAAATTAAGATAAGATGTGAGCCAAGCTTCCAAACTTTGTCAAAATGGTTTAATTTGGGAATTCTAATGCGTGGAAATATTTTTCGATGTTGAACGATAACACTTGCGATTAGTAATGAGATCAACACAGAGTGTTCGATCCTCTCATGTGGGAAGCTAAAAAAGAAAATTACAAAAAACCCAATGAACCCAAATAATAAGCAGACTAATATTATATAATCTCGGGGTTCAGTCACCCGATTTTTAATTTTCATCAGATAGATTATTACCAAAGCATATATCGAGGTAAATAGTGTAAACCATATAATCCCTGCTTCGGAAAGAACTTGGAGGAAATCATTATTCGCCCTTCTGAACATGCGAATTCCTTCTGAATAAAAGGGATGTAACTCCTCCAGTCCATAGTAGGGTAACTGTAGTTTCCAATTTCCCGGACCCACTCCAACAACAAAATGATCACTAATCATGGTTAGTGTTTTTGTCCATAAAAAATACGGTCATTATCTGAATATACAATTTCATAGCGACTTACAGCAATCAGAACGATTAGAATAAGAATTAAACCTGCAAGAGTGACGTATAATAATTTTCTTAGTAATAATCGTGGCTTGAAAATTGTTCTATTTTGGCGGGTATAAAATTCAATCAACATCACTGTAATTATGGATAATATTAAACCAAGCCACACTGCTCGCGATTGCGAAATTGCCAGGCTATAGAGTGTTATCAATACCATAAATATACTACCGGTTAGCCATATTACCATAGATTTGGATTGACTTCGGTAGCGGTTCCAGCTTTCCCATAAATTAAACAGAGAAAATGGCATTGTCAGAAATATGAATGAAGCAAATAAATTACGGTGCTGCATAGTAGCATAGGGAACCTTTAATCCCGGTAAATCAGTAAACCCCCATCCGTGATATTGAGAAATTCCAATTAAACAAACTACCAAACCGGTTATGCTCAGAGCCTTTGCTAACTGTGAAATGTACTGCGGACTCCGAGAAAATATTGCCCCCGCAACGATTATTAATTGGAGCTTGATAAATATTCGAGCTATCTCAAAATATCCTTCGGATTTTAAATCAGTCAATAGCCATGAGAAGAGCAACGAAAATATATATGTAATATAAATTAGAATTAGAGGCTCGCTAAGAACCGTCGCATAAATATCTTTTTGCTTGATGTTGATGATAATTGATACCATTAGCAGGAAAATTGACAAAAAAGTAAAACGGGGGACAATTGTAGGGTCCCCCGTTTGGGTCGAAAAGATGAATGGTATAATAAAAGCTGAAATGCCGATTAGGGCAAGACAGTTATCACTCCAAAATTTCAATCAAATTATCGAGGTTTTACCATAAATACATCAGGTGTGACTATCCTGTCGTCCCTATTATGCGAGCCAAAGTCGAGCGTCCAGAAACCTGTAACTGCACTATTAGGAACAGAAAAATTGACACGAACTCGTGAAGTATTTACGGAGGTAATCCGACCGTGAATTTCCGCCTCATCTTTTTGCAGAATGCTCCAACCATGGTCGGTCAGAAACCGGAAATCTGCCTCTCTGCCTGTGATAGTAAAACTCAATTGTTCCCCCTGTTCTGCTTCGTCAGGATCAATAGATTCAACACCACCATAAACATTGTCCTGTACTACAGGAATTATAAATTGAGCTGGATCGCTGTTTTCTGCCATGATTGTGAGTTCTGCTTCACGCACACTATCCCCACCGTTTTGGGATGGTATGATTGTTATCACGCCATCATTTATGCCTTGATCGGGTGTTATTTCAAGCCAATTTGCATTCGAAGAGACCTGCCATATAAGATTACCACTTCCCGAATTGATAATACTAAATTCATAATTATCACTCAAACGTGAAAGCGTAATTGATTCCGATTCCACCTCAAGTATTGGTTTTCCCGATGCCTGTGTGACTACAATAGATATTGATGATATGTCTGATTCTGGTGCTGTAATGACGATGTTGCCCTGACGCTCGATATCATCGTTTGCCTGACACACCACCTCTATCGTTGCATCATTTACACCTGACGAAGTGCTGACATCAAGCCAATCGATATCCTCTTCAATCGACCAATCCATCAATCCACTACCGCCGTTTTGAATTTGGAGTGTCGCCAACGTATCGGCAAAATCAAATTTAATCTCCTCAGAAGAAATTACGAGCCTTGGTCGGGCAAATTGTGAAACAACAATATAGCTTATCCCCGCTATAACTATTAGTGCAGCGCGATCACCTGAATCATTTTCCGCACAGTCTATGGTAACATCAGCATCATTTGTGCCCGACATGTGATCAATTATCAACCAATCCGAACCTCCCGTAGCAATCTCCCATTCCATCATCCCCCCACCGAGATTTTGAATTGTGAATATTCTCTCTTCGGAATTGTGGGTAAAAATTACATCCGAAGTAGAAACGTCCAGAATTGGAGGGTGATTGTTCTGGAAAACCATAATTGATTTTGGGCTGATTTCGGGGTCAGTGGCACTAATTACAATCTCACCATGTCGCATATCGTGTGGGTTTTCCATGCAAACCAGCACGAATGAACCGTTATTTGCTGTATCATCAAGCTCTTTAATCGAAATTCAGTCCTCGTCAGATTCGCTCACAGCTATTGACCAGTTAATTATACCGCCACCACCGTTGCTCATGGTCACCAGTGTACTGTCACCAAAATAATCATAGGATTAAGAATCCACATCGATAATAATAGAAGGGGCATTCTCTGTAATGGCAGTTATTTCATCACTATAGGAAGAATATTCAACATCAATCTGGGTGCGAATGCGGTAAGCGTATCTTGTGCTACTTTCCAAGCTCTCATCCATATAATGATTATCATCTGAATCAGTTACATTAATAACCTGCCAAGTAACCTCCGAGCCCTGTGACCTCTCGATAGAGTAGCCATCTTCATCTGCAGAATTGTCATTCCATTCAAGATCTATCTGGGTAGGCGAGATGGTAACAGCGGTTAATCCGTCTGGATTTGAAATCAAAGTTCTGATGCTGTCAGAATCAGAGAATTCAGAATCGCCAACATCACTAAAGGCGAAAATACAATATTGTTGCCATGAAAATTCATTGAGGTCTTGATGCGTCCATTTCGTTTCATCATTAATTTCCTCATCCTCTAAAAATGTTATCTATTTGAATATTTCTGACAATTCAATATTATTCCAATCAACACAAGTCGATTCGGGTATCCATGAATACAGTTTCATAAAATATGAACGTAAATACAAGATTAAACATAGCAATGTGAATTATATTTTGGCGATTTCATTTGCCTAAAATACAATTGTTTATCCAACTAACTTGCCTTGAATTGCATTTTAAATTATTGTTTTCAGTCTTAAGCTACTGTTTTTCATAAATAAAGAAACTTACAGAATTGTCAATATTTCAAGCCAAAGTTTTAAACTAAAATCGCCACGTCAATCCAAACTGATTGTTTGGCTTAATAAACGATCCGTTTACACGCTGATAACTAAATGATAATTTGTTCTTTAATGGCACCGTAAGACCCAGTTCCCAGTAGTTGTCTTCATGGCCATTATCAAAGTTCCAGTCCAGCACAAACCCGACACGGACGCTATGTATCAGGTTCATTGATACAATTTGGGCAGTAAATCCCTTAGAGTCAAAATCGTCATTAACATTTTTAAATATTGACAATTCATTTGATAAGTGGACTATTCCCAGAGGATTAGCTTGTCCAATGGGTACCAACAATAGCAGCAAAACTAATATATTTAATTTCATTTATTTCCTTTTTTTAAGATAATAATAATGGTCTAAGAAGGCTTTCCGTACTCTCCCCATACCGTTCGCAGAGCATCAGATATTTCACCAACGGTGCAATAGCACTCCACCCCTAAGATAATCTTTTCCATCATGGGCGCATTAACGGTCTTTGCAGCTTCACTAATTCGAGACAGCGCAAGCTTGACCTTAGCGTTATCGCGGCGACCACGCAACGCAGAGAGTCGTTTTACCTGATCTTTTTCCGATGATGCAGAAATGCGTAGTATGTCAGGCTGTATCTCGTTTTCTTGTTGAAAGCGGTTGACCCCAACCACCGTTCGTTCATTGCTCTCGATGTCCTGTTGATGTTGATATGCCGAGTGAGCTATTTCGTCCTGCATATAGTTCAATTCAATTGCCTTGACGGCTCCGCCGATATTCTCAATGTGGTCAATTTCTGCCCAAACTATCTTTTCTATGTCTGAAGTCAGATCCTCAATATAATAGCTGCCTCCGAGCGGATCGGGATGTTCAGACACGCCGGATTCAAAGCCGATAATCTGTTGTGTACGGAGGGCGAGCGTAGCCGATTCCTCGGTGGGTAATCCCAGTGCCTCATCAAAGGAATTAGTATGCAATGACTGAGTTCCGCCGAGCACCGCCGACAAAGCTTCAATTGTAGTGCGGACAACGTTGACTTGGGGTTGCTGAGCGGTCAGCGATGCCCCTGAGGTCTGCGTGTGAAAACGCAGCATACATGATTTGGGATTTTTCGCCTTGAACCACTCGTGCATGACTTTATACCATATCCTGCGAGCAGCTCTGAACTTGGCGATCTCCTCCAACAGATTGATCTGTGCGTTAAAGAAAAACGAAATGCGCGGAGCAAAGTCATCAACCGATAGTCCCGCTTGCAAGGCATTTCGTACATAGGCAATTCCATCAGTAAGCGTGAATGCAACTTCCTGCACCGCCGTAGCACCCGCTTCGCGGATGTGATAGCCCGACACGGAGATTGTGTTCCACTGCGGAATGTGTTTACGACAATAGCGCATCAGATCGGCTACGAGACGCATGGATGGCTTGGGTGGATAAATGTACGTCCCGCGGGCAATATATTCCTTCAAAATGTCATTTTGCACCGTTCCTCGAAGCTTTGACGGATCAACCGACTGCCGCTTGGCAACCGCCACGTATAAGGCAAGCAATATCGAAGCGGTGGCGTTGATGGTCATTGAGGTGGAAATTTTATCGAGCGGAATGCCTTTGAACAGCGTTTCCATGTCTTCAAGCGAATCTATTGCCACGCCGACCTTACCAACCTCACCCTCCGACATGGCGTGATCGGAATCATACCCGATTTGGGTAGGCAAATCAAACGCTACGGACAGCCCCGTCTGACCTTGATCGAGCATTTGGCGATAGCGTTGGTTAGACTCAGCGGCGGTGGCGTAGCCAGCGTATTGTCGCATAGTCCACAGGCGTTGGCGATACATTTCGGGGTAGATACCCCGCGTATAAGGTGGCTTGCCGGGTGATTCGGGTGACATATTTTTATTCATGCTCTGATAGTTTTAATTGTAATTCTAAGTAATTTTATAAAGTCCAATATTCTGTATTCAAAAGATAAGGTCTTGATTGGCATAAACAAACTTTAGTTCGATGCTCTGATCCTGTTGCTGAAACGAGTGATTAATTATATGGACAGCTTTGAATTTTCACGAATTGTTTCATTAATTATGTTTCATCACAACTCCTTGACAAGTTTTGTAAAGTACCTGTGCACATTATACAAAGTAACCAAACAATTCTACAATGTAGGCGAGCTGAAGGGAATATTAAATGAATTTGAGTATTAGTAGAAATCTTAGAACTCCGCTGAAGTGGATCGGGATGTTAGCTGTTGTTTATTTATTAGCAGAACTCGTACTATTTAATATTTTTATTTTACCCGGCATAAATGAAAGCGTTCATGACACCTTTCTTAGGGCAGAAATGCAGCACAATATTAGATTATCGCAATCATTAAAAAACAGTTTACTTAGACTATTTACTCCATACACGCTCAATATTGTTGACCTCGTTGAAAAAGCCAAAAATCGAGAGTTAATTAAAGATGATATAGAAACATTAAATTCATTACCTGACGTAAAAGATGCATTTTATATTAATTATAAAACTGGGATAAATATCTCGCTGAATAAATTTGTATCCTCGAAGCTGCTTTATGACAAATTAGAGTTGATTCGTGGAAATCAAGACCCTAAAATAACATTAGATAGTACGTTAACCGTTTATAAAGTCAAATATTTGTCCCTCGATGTAGAATCCCCCAACTTGATTCTAATTTATAGACATGTCTGGGTAAACAAAATAATTGAATCAGTTGTAGGAGTAATTTACGACTTTGAACCACTCTTAAATTATATCCCTACTTACCTTGACAGTCTGGTAGCTGAGGATTATACATTGAGAAATTTCAAACCATCCTCGCATAAATCTCACTGGTATTTCGGTGGAATATCTGATGGGATTTGGTCTCAAACTCTTGGGTTGACCCACCAAAATGACACGATATGGTGGATAGGTGATAGAGGTGTTGTAATCAAAGACTTTAGTCTTCTAACAGTGATGGACCATTACTCAGGTAGTGTCAGAGAGTTTAATGGGCTTGGTCTGAAATTATACGTACAGACAAAATATCCAGTTTCACAAGACCTCCTTTACCAGGCAATGAAGAGTAGCGAAAATTATATCCGCTTAGTCCAATTGGTTTCGATTTTGCTAATTATCACGTTCTTGATATTATTCAACCTTACAAGAAAACAAGCCAAGCGCAACCAAATCGCCCTCTCCTACCTCGCCCATTCAATCAAAACCCCTGTCTCCCGCATCAGACTTGACACAGATTCGCTGTTAGAATATATGGTCACTTCACCCGACGATGAGCGCGAAATCATCCGTGCGACCAGCCACGAATCCAGCCGGATGGAGCTTGCCGTGCAGTCAGCAGCCCTCAGCCTCCAATCCGGCAAGCGTGTGTATACAATTGAAAGCTGTGATCTGTCAGAGATTGTCAATGGAACATCTGAAGCTTGGCGTTCAAACTTTGATCATGCCAAGGTTAAACTGATAATTAACAAAAATGACGAGCAGATAAAAGGCAAATTTGACGCTGAAATGATTGCAGTGATGATCGACAATCTGTTGGATAACGCCCTGCGACATACTATATTAAATATAAACAACCTCAAGGATAAGACTGCCACCGTCACAGTTGGTATGCAACTGTCGGGTGGGATGGCTGACATGGTAATTAGTGACATGGGTGGAGGAATCCCTGTGAAAGAACGCAAGCTGGTGTTCAGCCAATTCCGCAAGTTGAAAGCCGACGCAGGAACGGGAGCGACCGGACTCGGTTTGGGGCTGGCATTGGTCAAGGAAATTGCAGAAGCGCATGGTGGAAGCGTTACTATCGCGGATAATGAAATCGGTGGTTCAATAATTTCGATCAATCTAAAAATGGAGAACTAAAATTGGGTTTATTCGCTATATTGGTCGGCATTGCGCTGAACATGGCATTGTTGTGGATCATCATTAAGCACATCACTGGCAATACTAAACACGAGTGGCGCGAGATGTTTATGTGGGCGTTGTTTATTACCCTGCTGAGTACACTGAAATATCCGATGATGCTAATTTCGACTGCTTCTTTTTTCATGGCGATAGTCGGGATATTGAACACCGCTCTTGTCGGTGCGGCTGTATATTTTTTGCTGGGTTTCAGGCTGGGCATATTGAACCCCAAGCAAAAAATGCAGATTGTCGGGTATTATATTGGTGCGAAAATTTTGATTGGGTTGATTGTATAGCTCATTCCCACGCTGGAGCGTGGGAATGAGCTATACAATCACACTTGGGAGATGAAATGAAAAAGTTTTACAGCCACTATTTTGTGCTAGCGTTAGCATTAACTACCACCTCAGTTTTGACAACTTCTTGTGCGGGTAACAAAGCTCAAAAGGCACAATTGGCTGAGATAATCGAAGACGTTAAAAAGACCCTCCCCGTAATTTCTCATGCCAATCGATTTTATCACGATAAAAACGATAAGGACGCTGCAACAGTAGAAATGCTTGAAAACGAAGAGTATTTAGCTATAGATGAAGGGTCTAAAAAGCTCTTTAAATACACTTTGATATTAGAAAATGAAAAAATTGCTGGCTTTCAGACGGGATGCGATGATTATATGTGCAAGCCGTTTTCGCTGATGGAGCTGATCGCCCGTGTGCGTGCCGTGTTGCGTCGAAGTGGCTATCGGGCAGTTCCCTCAATAATCAACGACGACGGCTTCGTGATTGACCCGCTTGGTCGAACCGTAATGCTATCCGGTAAAAATATCATGCTCACGCCTCGCGCTTTTGATCTGCTGTATGCACTCGCTTCGCATCCCAATCAAGCCCTATCACGAAATTATCTGATAAATGAAGTATGGGGCGAAGACAGCATGGTCACCAACAGAACAGTCGATTCACACGTTTATTCTTTACGTAGCAACTTGGAACACGATTCAAATACTCCACAAAATATAGTTACAGTTTATAAAGTTGGATACAAATGGTGCAATTTGAGGAAAGTGGGATCTAAAGAATATTTCAAACAGGAATAGAAAATTGGGAAGAATTAAAATCATCTCCGAATCAGAGGCAGATGACAATCTAAAATCAATATATGACGAAATTGCTGATAAGCGTGGTGGTGTTTCCGAAGTGATTAAGATTCACTCTTTGCTACCTAAGACCATGCGCAATCATATGGATTTATATATGACCCTTATGTTTGAACAGCGGCACACAGGGATAACGCGTAAGCGACTTGAGATGATGGCAGTAACTGTTTCCGCTGTGTGAACAAGTGTAATTATTGCGTCGCCCACCACAGCGTCCCGCTTGGCAGATTACTTAGAAATGATGGACTGTTGATAGCCATACAAACTCTGGATAAAGTAACACTGGAAAGCACACTATCTACCGAGGACAACATTTTGATCTGGCTCGCTGAAAAAATAACGAGAGAGCCTCACAACGTATCGGAAGAGGATATTAATTCCCTCCGCGAGCACGGTTTTAATGATGAGCAGATCCTCCACGTGGTTCTGGTGATTAACTATTTCAACTTTGTGAACCGAAATGTGCTGGCACTCGGAATTGAGTTAGAGACCGATTATGAAATGGCTTGTAAATAAATGCAACATCAACTCGGATACCTTAACACACAATCTTCGCTGACCTTCACGTGATAGCCTCTGCCGGGCTCGAGTGCTTCCATGTTGGAAAGGGAGGCTCAACAATTAGGAAGCGTCTTTAAACAGCAGCAGGTTATCATTGTTTACCAACTCCTGCAAGATCACGCTGGGGTCGTTATCTTCTGGGCTGACGCTCAGTGAAATGATCTCCCACCCGCTCGGCATGTCGATTGTTAGCTCGACACGGATTCGTTGGTCAAAGTAAAACGCTCCCATATCCGCCCGCGTGCCATCAGGGTCTTCAAGTGATTTGGGATCGCCAGTGTCGATACATGGGGAGTCCTCTTGTAAGTGAAAATCGCCTTCGTCTGGATTAACGAAAGATGGATTTTCATATAGCATTCCTGTTCCTGGTGAAGGATCAAATTCTTCATCTATTTCATTATTTCCCTCTTCATCTTCATCAATATCCCATACACTAATCCAAAAATCATTCTCATTTTTCCACATGCAATTGTATGAATTACGCTCAAAACATGAGATTAATTCGCAATGAATTTCATGACCTATATCGAATATTTGACCTGAATATACAAATCTATTTCTACAGGAGGCAATTATATTGTTAGTGATAAAACTTACTGTTACATTCGGAAATTCTAAATCTGCAATTATTGCAGATCCATTGTTTTGAAGGGTATTTTATACAATATAAACTATAGTGTCATTCGGTCCAATCCTCATTCCTGTTCCACAATTTATCAAAAATGTTATTTCTGAAAGTAAATTCTTCATAACTGAAGACCAGAGTTGCTTCACGCATTATATTATAAAAGTTTATTTCACTAAAACTACCCAGATATCTTACTATTAGTCATTAATATTTTACCGTAAATTACACTGCAATTAATTCAATAAGTTATTCACCTTGCGGATACATCAATTCAGCCTCATTTTCCATTTTCAGCATATATCCTCTTCCCTCCCTCATTGCTGGCATATTGTTGAAATTGTGCGAAGGTCTATAAAATCGACCGTGGTCATCTTTGGCGAGTATTAGACTTCCGTCTAACGATTCCAAAGCTTGAGGAACTTCGAATTGGTCGCGAGGATAGTAGGAGACCATCTGCCACCCATCGGTCAGCTCAATTGGTGTATCAGCCTCTATCCGCTCACCCTGTACCGTAAGATTGATGTCACGATTCACTTTGATCAAGTACCCCTGTTTAACTGACCAGGGTGAAGGGATGTTATTGAATTCACGCTCGGGATTGTAAAAATTGCCAGAATGGTCTTTCATCAGGGTAAGTGCATCTGCGCGTACGAGAGACATCATGATATCATTCACGGCTCTCTCGCCCGGTGCGACGTTGATAGAAGCCATATTCCAGCCTTCGACTAAGCGCAGGCTGACGGTCTGCCTTGTGTCTGTCCAGACATAGACACCTCGTAGTTCACGTGCTTTATATAAACCAGCATATCCACGCCAAGGAGTGGGGAATGAGATACATTTAATTTCATCGGATTCGCCATCAAGAGGATCAGGAATTTGAAAATCCTCCCAACTTTGCCCTCCATCTTCAGTTCGCAGCATAAATGGTGAGCCACGTGAGGAGCCAGAATCAAATCCAATCTATTCATTGGCGAAGGAAAGTTCACTAACTATTCTCTCATTGTCATTAATTTCTATGCTCCAGACGATCTCCCATTCGTTTCCATAGTCGGTAGTTCTGGCAATAACTCCCGTATCACCATCTTGGTCGTCCCTGATATATCCCAGACCAATATAGGATCCATCTCGAACATGCTCGAAATCATGGAAAAAACATGGCAAATCCTCAATCACCCCCCAATCATCACCGGCATTTTCAGTTAGTAATAAACTGTTGCCTGTGTAATTAGCGATTCCATTTTCTTGATCGGCAAAACATATCGGCCCTATTATACCAACATTGAATTCGGAAAACTGAATTTCCCAAGATTGTCCTCCATCCCGAGTGATGCTGATGTATCCCGCACTGTCTTCTCTGTCGTTTCCGATTACAAAAGGGATATAATTACTAGAAGACCAACCTAATTGTTCATTTATAAAATCAATATCACGAAAGGAATTCCCTCTAATATTACCACCAGTTTCCCAATTTTCTCCACCATCAACTGTGTAGTGTAACCAACCTCCACCACTTACCCAACCAGTATTAAAGTTAAGGAAATCTAAACTGGGCATAGACATCTCGCCAAGGCTCGGTTCGCTCCAACTTTGACCTTCGTCTCTCGTATTGATAAGTCCATCTCTGGTAAGATAAACAAATCCCTCATATGGGTCATCAAATTCTATCAAAGTTGGAGAGCCACGAATTTCAAAATCGCTCGCTGGCTCCCAAACACCCTGTCCAAACAAATTAGATGTAAAAATTAAAAACGAAATACTGACAAGTATTGACTTGTACATGATAATGCCTATAAAAACAGTAAACAACTGACTAATTCTGTTGAAGAGTCCGGAAAGTGGCAGTGCGGGTAAGCTTTAGACAATGTTATTCATGACTATCTAACGAGAATTAATATAATCAATCAAATTTGGTTTTGCAATAAGGTAATTTATTTTGAACTGAATACTTTTTGGGTAAAAAAAACCTGTTAGAAATAAATTTAAATAATTAATTCCTAACAGGTATAATAATTGTGAGTTAAGGAAATTACTCTTTCTTGTCAGACCCCTCGGTCTCAGAAGAGTCACTCTTGTCCGATTCAGCCTTTACATCATCTGACTTTTCAGTCTCAGTTGATTCTGTCTCCACTGTTTCTTCGGTTTCAGTTGATTCTTCAGGAGTTGTGGATTCCACACCTTCGACATCGCTAACTTCAACTTCCTCAGCCGAAGCAATATCTGCATCGCTGATCTTTTCCTCAACAGGCTTAGACTGCGAAGCCTTTAGACGAGATGTACTCTTACCTTTTGGAGCTTCCAATGGAACATCATCAAAGCCAACTAACTCAATGATAGCCATTGGAGCAGCATCTCCCTTGCGAAAGCCAAGCTTAATAATTCTTGTATAACCACCGTCACGATTCTTAAAGTGAACTCCCAAATCATCAAAAAGTGCTTTTACCACCGCCTTATTAGTGATGAATTTGAGTACATGTCGGCGATCAGCAAGCCCACCGCGTCGGGCAAACGTAATCAGACGCTCAGCATATTGCCGCGTGTATTTAGCCTTTGCGAGGGTCGTTGTGATCCTCTTGTGAGTAAATAACGCTGCCGATAAATTAGCAAACAATGCTCGGCGATGTGATGTCGACCTGTTAAGGTGGACGCTTCTGTTTAAATGACGCATTTAATAATTCTCAAAGTATTTCTGTTTATCGATAATTTAATTTCAACATGTCACGGATACTACCGAGCCAATGTCGAATCTACACCAATATATTTATTAATGTTGAGCCCAAAATATAAGTTGTGGGTTACTAATATTTCATTCAATTCGTTCAGTGATTTTCTACCAAAGTTCTTGAATTTGAGCATTTCTGGTTCATCATATGAAACCAAATCAGCAATAGTTCTAATTCTGGCTTCTTTCAAGCAATTAGCAGCGCGAACCGTAAGCTCTAACTCGTCAACAGGTTTGCGTAACAATCTTCTGATACGAAGGATTTCTTCGTCTGTCTCGATCTCTTCCTCATCCTCACCCGGCATCATTTCAAAGTTTATAAATAGCTGAATGTGATCGCGGATAATTTTCCCCGCGTGAGTAAGCGCATCGTCTGGTGTGATTGATCCATCTGTCCAAACTTCAACAATGAGTTTTTCAAAATCAGTACGCTGGCCAACTCTCGTGTTTTCTATAGAAAAGTTGACTTTATGGACAGGTGTATATATAGCATCAATGGGAATCGTTCCCAAAGGTGCGTCTTCATCCCGGTTTTCATCAGCGGAAACGTATCCGCGTCCTTGTTGGATTAAAATCTCACCCCTAAGTTCTGCATCGGAATTTAAATTAGCGATTACATGATCTGGGTTTAGAATTTCAAAATCCGTAGTGTCTTTGGCCAAATCACCAGCAGTTAATACCATTGGTCCTTTGAGGTTCAAATGAACCTTTTCGGTATGTGGCTCGAGCAGTTTTACACGCACTCCCTTGAGTGCGATAATTAGCTCGGTTATACCCTCTTTCACACCTTTCAAGGTGGAAAACTCATGACTTACGCCGTCAATGCGAATTGAAGTTATAGCTGTTCCCGGAAGTGATGAGAGTAATACTCTTCTCATCGCATTTCCTATGGTAGTTGCATAGCCTTGTTCGAGTGGCTGAATTACAAACTTACCATAATTTATTCCGTAGGTACTTTGATCAACCTCAATTGATTCGGGCATCTGGAAGCCGATACCGTTCATTCGGGTTAATCCTCCACTTTTATTTTTAAAATAATCATTATATTAACGTGAGTATAATTCGACGACATACTGTTCGTTTGCCGGAATTGGAATTTCATCACGTTTAGGGATGGCGATATACTCACCTTCCATTTTAGCTTTGTCCAAGGACAAATAAGGGACGCCACCATCTGCCTGAGTCCGTTGCATTGCTTGATGAATTATATCCAGCTTGCGTGAACTTTCGCGTACCTGCACTCTGTCTCCCGTTTTCATTGAATATGAGGGGATATCAACCTTGTGACCATTAACCTTGAAGTGACCATGGTTTACAAGTTGTCGTGCCGCGCTGAGAGAGGGGGCAAGACCAAGGCGGTAAACAATCGTGTCAAGACGACTTTCTAAGTTTACGAGTAATTGCTCACCTGTAACACCCTTTGAGCGTGCAGCCCTTTCATATGTATTATGAAATTGCTTTTCCATCAAGCCATAAGTTCGCTTAATCTTCTGTTTTTCTCGCAATTGAATGCCAAAGTTCGTTTGTTTAAAGCGGCGGTTCTGACCATGTTGACCGGGTGCATAGCCTCTACGCTCGAAAGCGCACTTTGCGGTTAAACATCGTTCACCTTTCAGATTCAATTTTATGCCTTCTCGCCGACACAGTTTACAAACGGGTCCCGTATATCGAGCCATTTATTCTCCAGTGATCCTTAAATATTTAGTCTCGGTTCTTACCGATATTTTGTATAGTATGCAGGAATAATTATTATTCATAATACTTAAATTCGTCGCCTTTTCTTTGCCCGGCAACCATTATGAGGTAATGGCGTTACATCGTGAATTGTTGTAATAATTAGTCCAGTTGCCTCAAGTGATCGAATTGCCGACTCTCTGCCAGAACCTGGTCCCTTTATCTCAACTGACACTTTTTGCATCCCAAGATCCATCGCAGCCTTAGCTGCTATATTAGCTGCCTGCTGTGAGGCAAATGGGGTGCTTTTCCTTGAACCCTTAAAACCTACAAGTCCAGATGATGCCCATGTGATAACGTTGCCATAAATATCAGTTATGGTTATGATTGTGTTGTTGAATGATGCCTTGATGTGCACCACCCCAACCGCATCAACCTTTTCTTTTTTCTTGGTTTTTCTTTTGTCGCCCTTAGCCACGATATTCCTTCAAGTTATTTTTTCTTTATTACCGAAGCTTTGCGCCGGGTGCGTCGGGTGCGAGAATTATTTTTTGTATTCTGTCCCCGGCATGGCAATCCACGCTTGTGCCGTAATCCTCGATAACTGCCGATGTCAATCAGCCGTTTAATGTTCATCTGCACTTCGGTGCGTAACGGACCTTCAACCTTATATTCATCGTTGATAATATCACGTATTTTCTTTACCTGTAACTCATCAAGGTCATCCGACTTGGAATCAATTGAGATCTCTGCTTTTTTGAGTATCTCAATAGCAGAGGTTTTACCGATACCAAATATGTATGTAAGCGCGATCTCCATCCGCTTATTTCTTGGTAAATCTACGCCTGCAATACGTGCCATCGAAGCTCCGTGTTAAAATGCATATTAATATTTTTCAAATGTTCAATCATGCCAATAATAAATACTGTTTTTTTAATCAGCCTTGACGCTGCTTATGTCTTGGATTTTTGCATATCACACGCACAACACCTTTGCGACGAATAACTTTGCAATTATCACATATTTTTTTTACTGAAGCCTGTACTTTCATTTCAAGTCCGCCTATTTATATCGGTAAACGATACGACCGCGTTTTAGATCATAAGGTGACAATTCAATTGTTACCTTATCGCCAGGAAGAATTTTTATATAGTGCATACGCATACGCCCTGAGATATGAGCTAATACCTCATGTCCCTTATCAATTTGAACCTTAAAAGTAGCGTTGGGTAAAGTTTCAGAAACTACTCCATCTACTTTTATTGCTTCTTCTTTGGGCAACTATTAATCCTTGCTTTTATTTATCAACTGCCAGGGATCTGATCCATCTTCTAACAGTGTCAATATTTCCGGCTTTCCATTTGTAATCAAGATGGTATGCTCAAAATGCCCCGCCGGCGAGCCATCTTTTGTAACTGCAGTCCAACCATCTTTCAATACTTTTATTTGCCACTTACCAGTTGAAACCATTGGTTCAATAGCAATTGTCATTCCAGCCTTAAGCGTAACATTAGAGCCTCCCTGTCTATAGTTTGGAACCTGTGGTTCTTCATGCAAATTTGAACCGATTCCATGCCCCACGAGATCTCTAATTACACTAAATCCATGCTGTTCCACATAATCTTGGATAGCACCACCAATATCCGCTACAGAATTGCCTGCGCGAGCCTGGTCAATTCCAATATATAGCGATTCGCGAGTGACATTCCATAATTGCTTTTTTATATCAGGCGCATCTCCAACAAGAAAGCTGCCCGCCATATCAGCATACCAGCCATTGAGCCTTAAACCAGCATCAATACCAACTATATTTCCATGTTTCAACTTACGGTCAGAGGGAATCCCATGAACCACCTCTTCCTCAATTGAAATACAGGTAGTTGCCGGAAAGTCTGGAACTCCGTTTCCTGCATATCCCTTAAAGGCTGGTGTTGCCCCTCCCGCAATGATGATCTTTTCTATTTCACTGTCAATGTGCTTTGTAGCAACACCGACTTGAATTTTGTCAAAATTCTGTACAAAAGATTTAGCTAACAACGATCCTGCTGTGCGCATTAGATCAATTTCGCGCGCTGACCTTAGTCTTATCAAGCGAGTGCTTCTCTTATCCGTTCAGAGATTGTATCAACAGTACCTTCACCATTTATTTCTAAAAGTCTATTTTTGCCACGATAATACTCGGTTAACGGCTTTGTCTGTTCATGATATACATTCAACCTATTGGTAATGGTTTCGGGCATATCATCTTTCCGCTGATATATGTTTCCACCGCAATTTGAACACTTTCCATCCTCAAACCCGCCAAATGAGAGATTATACAATTTTCCGCACGTATCACACACCCGACGAGATGAGAGTCTATCGATCACAGACTGATCAGGAACTTGCAATTCCAGAACGTTTATGGGATATTCATCTAACACTTTTTTCAGTCCAATTGCCTGATCTTCGTTACGTGGAAATCCATCAAATAAGATAGACGCGTTTTCGTGCTCATTCATAAATGAATCAATAAGTCCCAATATTACATCATCAGGCACTAAATCCCCCACATTCATATAAGTCTCTGCCAATCTCCCTAACTCAGTACCATTTTTAACGGCTTCACGCAATAAATCGCCAGTTGAAAGATGCAACATACCATACTCGTTTTTCAACATGTTCGCTTGAGTACCTTTGCCCGCACCGGGGGGACCCAGTAAAATCAATATTCGCTTCATTTATAATCTCAGCTTTGTAGATTTCCAACTTAGGAAATTGATCCTTAAGCTCTACGCCTGCCTCGTATTTTACCAGATTTCATCAGACCGTCATAGTGACGCATAAGCAAATGAGATTCTATTTGTTGAAGAGTGTCAAGCGAGACACCCACAATAATTAATAACCCTGTTCCGCCAAAGAAAGAAGCAAAATTATAGGACATATTTATCTGCTTAGATATAAATGATGGGAATATGGCGATTAAGCCAAGAAATATTGCTCCAGGAAGAGTTATCCGCGAGAGAATGTTGTCCAAATATTCTGCGGTTCGTTTTCCCGGCTTGACCGATGGGATTAACCCGCCATGTTTTTTAAGATTGTTAGCAACATCAATGGGATTAAAAGCAACTGCGGTATAGAAATATGTGAAGAAAACGATTATCACCATATAAACTGCCATATACAAATACGACTCAAAGCTGAATGCAGAATTCATCCAGTCTTTAACGCCACCATCTGGTAAAAATGTTGCCAAGGTTGTCGGTAGAAACATAATTGTTTGAGCAAATATAATTGGCATAACGCCAGCGGTATTTACACGCAGTGGAATATGAGTGGATTGACCACCATAAACCTTCCTACCAACTACTCGCTTGGCATATTGAACGCTAATTTTTCGCTGACCTTGCGTTATGGCAACGACAGCAGCAATTGTAAAGAACATTAGTGCCAGCAGGAATAACTCTGTCAATGGTTGACGTAAACCCTGTCTGAGCATTTGAAATTCATCGAGAAATGCGTAAGGCAAACGGTCAATAATTCCAATAAAAATTATCAAACTAATACCGTTACCTAATCCCTTTTCTGTAATCTGTTCACCAAGCCACATAATAAACACCGTACCTGCAACCAAGGTAATTACTGTATTAATAGTAAATCCAAATCCAGGATTTGGTACAACCGGTAAACCTGATTGGGTGCTACCAATTTGGGTTAAGAATATGCTTACACCAAATGCCTGCATGGTAGATATACCTACGGTTAGATATCTCGTCCATTGGGTGATCTTTTTTCTTCCTTCTTCACCCTCTTGTTGCATCTTTTGTAATGCAGGAACAACGGTTCCCATTAGTTGCAAAATAATTGATGCACTGATGTAGGGCATAATACCAAGAGCAAATACTGTAGCTCGACCAAAGTTTCCTCCGGCAAACATATCATAAAGTCCAAACAGAGTGTTCTGGGATTGTTCTAGAAACTCACCCAGTGCTCCAGCATTAATACCAGGCACAGGGACGTGCCCACCTATTCTGTATATCACAAAGACCAAAAGTGTAAAGAGAATCCTCTTTTTCAGATCTGGCATCTTAAAAATATTCTTAAATTTATCCAGCATTCTTAAAAACTTATACTGTTAATATTAAACATTTGCTTCAATCGACTTATACTATTATGGTTTTTTAGGTTTCGCACTACGTTTAGGCTTGGGAGCAGGTCCTTTTTTTACTTTGCGATCAAATGGATCGAGAGTTAGCATTTCAATTGTACCACCAGCCTTTGTAATTTTTTCTTCTGCTGATTTTGAAATTCTGTGAACTGAAACTTTTACCGCACGTTCAATTTCGCCATTTCCCAATAATACTATAGGTCCTCTGCCATGCACTATTCTTGCAGTGCGCAACGTTTCAGGACTGACAATATCTCCATCTACCCTTACGAGGTCAACAATGTTAAACTCGTTATATTTTGTCTTATTGTAAGAGTGGAATCCACGTTTTGGTATTCTCCTCTTGAGGGGCATTTGACCACCCTCAAAACCGGTTTTTGTTTTGTAACCGGAGCGTGATTGTGCACCTTTGTGACCGCGAGTTGCGGTGTCGCCATGACCCGAGCCACGTCCGCGTCCAATTCTTTTAGTTTTTGATATTGAGCCTGGGGCAGGCTTAAGCGATCCAAGATCACCTGCTGGGTTATTCACTGCATCACTCATTATTTTCTGTTCCTTCAGATGTAGTAGAAGATTCTTCCACAGGTTCAATCATTAGTAAGTGAATAACCTTTTGAGTCATTCCTTTAAGAGATTCGTTCCAGTCAACTACCCTTGATTGGTGTAGCTTTGTAAAACCCAAAGCTGCAATAGTTCGCTTTTGTTTATAGTGGCGGCCAATCGCACTACGGACGTATGTTATTCTCATTCGTTCTGACATTATTGATCACCCTTTCGTGGAAGATGCAATAGCTTGCTAACCGAAATTCCCCGTTTCTTTGACATCGTGTTAGCATCATACATTGAGCCCATCGCAGCAATAGTTGCCTTTAAGACATTAATATGAGTTGGACTGCCCAAAGATTTGCACAATACGTCTCTAAGCCCGACAGCCTCGAGAATAGGTCGAACGGCACCTCCAGCAATTATTCCGGTACCAGGTGAGGCAGGAATAATGATCACCTTTCCAGCACCATACTTTCCGATCACTTTGTGAGGTATTGTTCCGTTGACCATGGGATAACGTTTCAATGAGCGTTTGGCTATATCAGTGCCCTTTGTAATGGCATCTACTACTTCACGGGCCTTTCCAAGACCATAACCGACGCGTCCATTTCCGTCACCAACGACCACGAGAGCATTAAAGCTAAAATTACGTCCACCCTTAACTACCTTCGAAACGCGCTTGATGTTTATGACTTTTTCAATAAAGTTTGAATCTGTCTTATCTGAATAATTCAATCCATATCCCGACTATTTGTTGTAAATTGCTCTTCATAAATATGTTAAAAAACCATTCCGCCAGATCTTACCGCATCAGCCAAAGCTTTAACGTGTCCGTGATATTTTTTACCATTTCGGTCAAAGCATATAGTTGTTACATTTAGTGCTTTCAATAACTCGACTATAGACTCGCCTACAATCTTAGCGCGTCCTATATTTCCTTTGGCATCCTTCAGTTTATCTTTAACTGCAGGAGTCAGAGTAGAGCATCCAGCTAATGTTTTTCCAACTACATCGTTAACCACCTGCACATATATGTGTTTATTACTGCTGAACATCAGCAATCTTGGTCTTTCAGCAGTTCCAAAAACTCTTTTCCGAATGTGTTTGCGACGACGTGAAAGCCGTTCTCTGTTTTTCCTTAAAGCAACGTATGAGTTGCTCATCCTCAGCTCCTTTTTCAAATCTGTTAGACAATCCAAATATTGATAAGATTGTCTGGTCAACTGACCTATTTACTTGACGGCAGCCTTTCCAGCTTTACGTCTGATGTATTCATCTTTGTATTTGATACCTTTGCCTTTATAGGGCTCAGGCGGTCTAATTTTCCTAATACTTGCTGCGGTTTCTCCAACAAGTTGCTTATCAATACCGCTTACTGTAAACGAAGTTGCAGACAGAACTTTAAGCTCTATGCCTTCGGGCGCAATAAATATTATTTTATGCGAAAATCCTACTGAAAGTTGCAAAGCTTTACCTCGTTGCTCGCTTTTATAACCAACACCAACGAGTTCCAGCGTTTTTAAGTATCCTTCGGATACTCCTTTAATCATGTTTGCAATTAATGCTCTAACCAGACCATGTTTTGCCCGTAATGACTTTGAATCATTCTCGCGAGAGACAATGATAATTTCATCTTCAATCTTCGCGCTAATGCCATTATGTATATCTAATTCTAAAGATCCGAGTTTACCCTTTACATCAACGTGTTGTTCTTTGATGGAAACAGTAACACCTTTTAAAATAGGAATTGGATTTCTACCTACCCTTGACATCAGTCAATCCTTTCGTAAATAACTTCAGTCAAGTCGGGATTAATGTACATTACCATATTGTACATAATGGCTCCCCACCTACGTTTAGTTGATGTGCCTCGTAATCTGTAATAACACCTTTTGGTGTTGTTAATATCATAACGCCAAGACCATTTAAAACTCTTGGGATTTTTGCACACGAAAAATATATTCTCTGACCAGGCTTGGAAACTCGTTGAATATTATCGATAACGCTCGTACCATCAGCCGTATATCTAAGAAATATCCTAATAAGCCCCTGTTTGCCATCACGAATACGGATGTATTTGCGGATAAACTTTTCCCTAAGTAACACTCTTGTAATCTGCAACTTCAGTTGTGATTCAGGAATGTCAACCGTACGAAAATTTACCCGTGTTGCATTGCGAATGCGAGTCAGGTAATCTGCAATTGGGTCTGTCATACTCATATTATATACCTACCAACTCGCCTTTCTAATTCCCGGGATCAACCCATTTAAAGCCAATTCACGAAAACAAATTCTGCACAATCCAAATTTGCGCATATATGCTCGCGGTCGCCCACAACGACGGCAGCGACTATATCCACGCACCTTAAATTTTGGTGTGCGTCTCTGCTTTACGACTAAACATTTTTTTGCCATCTGCTCTTGCTGTTATATATTAATTTATATACTTAATTGTATCTGCAAATCCAATTACGCCGCTTCCGATTCAGTACTGCGCTCACGGAAAGGAAATCCGAGTAGCTTAAGAATCGCACGACCCTCTTCATCTGCACTGGCACTAGTACAGATTGTTATATCCATGCCATGGATTTTAACAACCTTATCATAATCTATTTCAGGAAATATAATTTGTTCCTTAATGCCAAAAGTGTAATTTCCGCGTCCATCAAAAGATCTGTCCGTCATACCGCGGAAGTCACGAATTCGTGGGATTACGATAGATATTAATCGATCCATAAATTCCCACATCCTGAACCCACGCAGGGTTACTCGGCAACCAACTATCATCCCCTGTCTAAGTTTAAAGTTTGATATTGATAAACGGGCACGAGTCAAGACAGGTTGTTGCCCTGTCATCAAGCGCAATTCGTTAACTAGCGATTCTGCCATTTTTGCATCTGAATGAAGCGTCCCCATTCCCACGTTCAGTACTATTTTATCCAATCTTGGAATTAGCATTGCATTTTTTAAATCAAACTGCCTTTTCAGTTCTGGAGCAACTTTTTCCATATATACTGTTCTCAGCCGGGGTTGGTAACCTTTTGGCAAGCTTACCTGCTTTTCAGACTTCTTCTTGCTTCCCTTAGTCTTAGCTTTTTTTGCTCCACCTTTTGCTTTTGCAACTTTGGTGTTAGCGTCAGGTTTATTTTTTAAATCAGCCATTTTTATATAATTAACCGCTAAGGGTTTCTCCAGATTTCTTTGAATAGCGAACTCGTTGTTTGCGACCATCTACAGTTAGTGTACGATATCCAATCCGTGTAGGTTCATTTGTTTTAGGATCAATCACTAACACATTAGATGCGCTTATTGGGCGCTCGCGCTCAACGATTCCTCCTTGAGGAACTTTGTTATTTGCTTTGGTATGCCGTTTTAAAAAGGCAATACCTTCTACTACGATTCTATTTCGATCAGGGTAAGTTTTGAGGATTTTCCCTCTTTTCCCTTTGTCATTCCCGGATTTTATAAGAACTATATCACCGCTTCGAACTCGTAGTCTGTTCCCCTTGATTTTTTTTATACGTTTTATCATAATAATCTATATTAAATAACTTCTGGTGCTAACGAGACAATTTTCATGTATTGTTTTTCACGCAATTCGCGTGCAACCGGACCGAAAATTCTGTTCCCGACCATTTCGAGTTTTTCATCGAGCAACACACATGCGTTTTCCTCGAATCTTATGTAAGAACCGTCAGGTCTCTTGACCTCTTTTCGTGTGCGAACAACCACAGCTTTTGAGACGGTACCTTTTTTCACTGATGCTGTAGGAGATGCAGCCTTTACCGAGACAACAATGATGTCCCCAACTGAAGCGTATCTTCTTCCTGATCCACCAAGAATGCGGAAACACTTTACACGTTTTGCACCGGTATTGTCAGCTACGATAAGCTTTGTTTCTTCTTGTATCATATTTTAAGCTTTTATCTCTTTATTCTGTGGAATTTATAAATTTCAAGTAAGGCATTTTAAGCCTTTCGTTGCAACACTTCAAGCAAACGCCATGATTTTCGCTTTGAAATTGGTCGGCATTCAACAATTTTTACCAAATCTCCCTCATTGCACGTGTTCAAGGGGTCATGCGCAATCATTTTCTTAGAACGTTTGTAATATTTTCCATATCGTGGATGAGGCAGCTTCCGCTCTACTAAAACTGATATAGTTTTGTCGGGTTTATCTGATACTACCAATCCTTGACGCACTTTATGCTGGACTGTATCACTCATACTACAGCAATTCCTTTTCTGCTTTTGATTCACCCTTCAAAGTACGAATACCCATCGTGTGCTCATTCATAATCGTTTTCATTTTTGCCAATTCCCTTCTCGCAAGCCGGATTTTGGCAGTATTATCTTGCTGATGAAGTGCTAATTGAAACTTAATGTTTGCAACCTCTTCAGCCATTTCCCCAAGCTTTGTTTCTAATTCAATGGGGCTCAATTCTCGTAATTCGTTTATTCGCATTTATTACCTCAATTGCTTCGCATTACAAATGAACATGGAATTGGAAGTTTGTGAGCTGCAAGACGCATAGCCTCACGTGCAACATCCTCTTCAACACCCTCAAGCTCAAATATTATTCGCCCGGGCTTAACATTTGCAACCCAATATTCTGGTGCACCTTTACCTTTACCCATACGTGTTTCAGCTGGTTTTTTGGTAACTGGTTTGTCTGGAAATATTCGTATCCAAACCTTGCCACCACGCTTTATATAACGGGTGATCGCGATACGTGCAGCTTCTATTTGACGTGCAGTGATCCATTTTGGTGCTTGTGCTTTTAAGCCGTACTTTCCAAATGATATTGTACTGCCTCGGTAAGCTTTTCCGCGCAACCTACCTCGATGTATTCGTCTATGTTTTGATCGTTTTGGTGAAAGCATTATTTAATTTACTGACCTACCTAGCTTTTTCTTCTTGGTTGGTTTTTCGCCAACTTTCCCGAGAATATCGCCTTTACATATCCACACTTTAACCCCTATTGTGCCATAGCTTGTGTAAGCTACCTTAAGAGCATAATCAATGTCAGCACGGATTGTGTGCAGTGGAATTCGCCCTTGCTTATATTGCTCAGTTCGTGCCATCTCGGCTCCACCAAGACGACCCTTACACATTATTTTTATACCCTCAGCACCAGCTCTCATGGTTGATTGCAAAGCGCGTTTCATTGCACGACGAAATGACACACGTCCTTGGAGTTGACGCGCCAAGTTCTCTGCCACCAACGCAGCACTCATCTCAGGGCGTTTAATTTCCATAATGTTTACTTGAACATCCTTGCCGGTAATCTTTTTAAGCTCAAGGCGTAATTTTTCAACATCTGCGCCTTTTCTACCTATTACAATACCAGGTCGGGCGGTGTGAATATTGACGGAAATTTTCTTTATAGTACGCTCAATCACTACTTTTGCAACAGCTCCATCTTGAAGACGTTTATCAAGGTATCTTCGTAACATGAGGTCTTCTTCCAATTTGTCAGCGAACCTTCGTTCGTCAAACCAGTTTGAGTCCCATGACTTATTGATCCCTAACCTGAATCCTATCGGGTTAGTCTTTTGTCCCACGTGTCTTCCACCACATTAAATTAATCTTACTTTTCTATTATTGGAAAATTACAGTAATAATCGTGATTATTACTTTGAGGAAACTACAACTGTCAGATGACTGGTGCGTTTTCTAATTTTCGTAGCCCTACCCATTGCCCGCGGTCGCCAGCGCTTAATGGTAGGTCCTTCATCAACCATAATCGTCTTAATGAACAGATCCGATGGATCTAAATTACTTGCTTCATTTGAAACTAATAAATTTGACATTGCAGAGCGAATTGCTTTTTCAACTGGCTCAGCAGCTCGCTTAGACGAAAAGTGTAGCCAATTAATGGCTTCATTTACAGATTTACCTCGTACGAGGTTCGCAACAAGTCGCATTTTACGAGGTGCGATACGAACCCACTTGGCTATTGCGTGTGCTTCTAAACTCATAATATATTCGTATTGATCCTATTTGACCTTTGAACCACGATCAGTTTTCATGCCGGCATGGGACCTAAATGTTCTTGTTGGTGCAAATTCACCAAGTTTATGTCCTACCATATTTTCAGTAATAAAGATTGGAAGAAATTTCCTACCGTTATGCACTGCAAACGTATGCCCTACGAATTCGGGTGGAATCATTGATCTCCGTGCCCAGGTTTTTACAACCTTTTTCTTTTTCGACTGATTAAGAGCGTCAACTTTTTTAATCAGCTTTGCATCAATGTACGGACCCTTTTTAAGCGAGCGCGACATTTACCACCTCAGCCTGTTTGTGAATTAAAGTCATCTTCGTTTTTTCCGTCTGCGTTCAACGATCATTCTATCCGAAGCTTTTTTACTTCGGGTCTTATATCCCTTGCTTGGCATACCCCATGGCGAACATGGATGACGTCCACCAGATGATTTACCCTCGCCACCACCCATGGGGTGATCGACAGGATTCATAGCAACACCACGTACATGAGGACGCTTACCTTTCCAGCGGTTGCGACCAGCCTTACCTATCAACACCTTTTCATGATCCTGATTTCCAACATTACCAATTGTTGCAAAACAGTCTTCTCTAAAAAGACGGGTTTCGGTGGATGGTAGTCTGAGCAATACGTGCGGAAATTCTTTCGCCATAACGGTGGCACCAACTCCAGCACCCCTGACAAGTTGTCCGCCTTTGCCGGGTTTAAGCTCAATATTATGAACTGTCGTTCCCAAAGGCATCTCGATTAGCGGCATAGCGTTTCCTGGAAGTATTTCTAATCCAGTGCCTGCCATAATTGCATCTCCAACCTTTAAGCCATTTGGTGCAAGAATGTAGCGTTTTTCACCATCTGTATAATACAACAAGGCAATATTTGCCGAGCGATTTGGATCGTATTCTATCGCCTTTACTAATGACGGAATATTCCGCTTATCCCGCTTGAAATCAATAACTCGATAACGACGCTTGTGACCACCCCCGCGGTGACGCGCCGTCACTCTACCATTATTATTTCGCCCACCCGTTCTTTTCAGTGTACGCAAAAGACTTTTTTCTGGTTCTTTTTTAGTTATCTCGCTAAAATCAAGAACACTATAAAATCTTTGTGATGGCGTTACCGGTTTTCTACGTTTTGTTGGCATAATATGTCCTTTATCCGGTACTTTCGAGGAAGTCGATGGTGTTGCCCTCAGCGAGGGTTACGATAGCTTTTTTACGATCAGGTCGCCTTCCGGTAAATCTGCCAAGACGTTTGAGCTTCCCAGGAATCTTCAATGTTCTCACTTTGGTCACACTGACGGAGAATCTTGCTTCAACCGCAGCCTTAATTTCGATCTTATTGGCACCCGTCTCCACCTCGAAGGTGTACTGATTGACAGTTTCTTGTAACCTTGTACCTTTTTCTGTAATCATTGGCCTTCGTATTATCGTAAGGTAGTTACCCATCGGCTAAACCTCCCGAAAGATCACTTAAAGCAGATTTGCAGAGAAAAAGGTGACGCGCTCGTAAAATATCCCAACATGAGGCATTCAGACTTTCGCGAATTTCCACTCGTGGTAAATTTTGCACTGATTTAACAAGATTGCTATCAACACCCTTCACCATCATAAGAACTGCCTTACCTGACACTTCAAAGCTTTTTAAAATATTAGCCATTTTGCCAGTTTTAGGTTCTGAAAAACTTATATCTTCAATCAGAACGATGGAATTTGAAGCAGCTTTTACACTTAGTGCGACACGCCTTGCCAAACGCTTGGCTTTTCGCGACAGCTTCATGCTAAAATCTTGAGGCTTTGGCCCAAAGATAATTCCGCCACCTCGCCACAGGGGGGAACGTATCGTTCCCGCACGAGCCCCACCGCGACCTTTTTGCCTAAATGGCTTTTTCCCGCCGCCTCTAACCATTGATCTCGTCTTAGTAGATCGAGTACCCTGCCTGCGATTAGTCATTTCTGCTTTGACCGCAAGATATAAAACGTGGTCATTTCTTTCCAGACCAAATAAGTTGTTATCAAGTTCGATCTCTTCGCCCGTTTTTGACCCGTCCAGCTTATGTAAGGGTAATTTGATGCTTTTATTATTATCAGTCATTACTAATTAAAATCTTTTTTGATTTTTCCTTTTGTCAGTCGCGTCGAATAAAAAGGCAACTGCCGTTCATTCCAGGAACTGCACCTTTTATTACGATAAGACTATTTTCAACATCAACACTGACAACCTTAAGGTTTTTAACAGTAACCATTTGATTGCCCATGTGACCGGGCATTTTATGCCCTCGCCACACTTTCGCTGGATAAGAAGCTGCACCTATTGATCCACCACCACGAAATTTTTCATGTGTACCATGAGTGGCGGGTGGCATGTGAAAGCCGTGCCTCTTTATTACACCAGCAAATCCTCGCCCTTTGGATTTGCCGGATAAATTTACTTTGTCACCAGCATTGAACATCTCAACTGTCAGAATGTCGCCAGCACTGTGATCTTCGCTAAAATTGCGAAATTCATGCAAATGCCGGTAAGGGTTTTTACCACTCTTATTAAAATGCCCTTGTAATGGCTTAGTAACAAGCTTAGTTCGAATATCTCCGAAGCCAAGCTGCAAAGCGTTATAGCCATCTGTTTCAGTAGTTTTAACCTGTGTTACCGCGCAAGGTCCAGCCTCGATCACTGTTACAGCAATGCGCTTGCCCTTGTCATCATAGACTGAGCCCATGCCCTTTTTGCGTCCAATAATACCAATCATGTCTTAATCTCTATGTCAACGCCAGCTGGCAATTCAAGTCGCATCAGCGCATCTACAGTACTCGATGATGAGCTATGTATGTCAATCAGGCGCTTATGTATGCGCGTTTCAAATTGTTCGCGAGATTTTTTATCCACGTGAGGACTACGCAACACGGTATAAACTCTCCTTTTGGTGGGCAGAGGTATCGGACCCGATATCGCTGCACCTGTGGCACGTGCGGTACGTATGATCTTCTCAGTGGACTTATCGATCAAGTGATGATCGTAAGCCTTCAGCTCTATTCTTATTGTCTGTCCAGCCATAATTTCTTCTATAAAATCCGCAAACGATTAATTTCTACCTTACTTTACCGATTGAGGCAATTGTTGCGCCGATAAAGCATCCCACCCCTAATGCTAATAATATTCAGGGTATTTTTCGTAACATTTTCTAAGTTCTTCATCATCATTGATGCTAAAGGTGCAACACAAAAGAACAAGCCCGAAAGCCTTAAATATAGTCCTTTAATTTCGCCCGATCCAGGAATAAGTGTAAATGGCATTCTTCCCACGATCAAACAATACAGTCCAAATGGAAAGAATAAAAAGCCCAAGTACCTGAGTCTGAATTCCAAGTAACCCATAGCAGAATTTCCTTAAGGAATGAATGATTCACTCACCTTCAAAAAATATTCAGACCATCAAGGTAACATATGATTCAGTAACTGTCAACTCCTTATTCAAGTTTATTTTCATCCCATATGAAAGAGTTGATAAATACACAAAATTCCCTGATGTTGATCTGTTTATCTGGCTCTGTACTGTGACATACCGTGAATAGTCCCAATGACAATCATAATCATACCGAGCACCAATACGATAGGTCTGCCGTAATATTCATTGCCGAACAGACTGCCTACAAAGTGGAGAGGAACTCCTAATCCAAGTCTTTCACCCAGTGTCCCATAAATTAGTACAATGCCTGCTGCCCGTGACCAATTGCTTTGTGGGTGTTGAAGCCCTTTTATTGGCAGAGCTCCACTATAAATAAGAACAACACCGGCTACTAATGCGAATATTGTGCCCCACATAATTTACATTTAAAAAAGGATGTATTCTAACGAGGTCATTGGTATGTCTTTCTCTAAATTCCTCTAATTTCCTGAAGGATTTCTTCATGTATTTGGGCAGGAATTCGCTCGTATTGATTAAATTCCAAGTTAAACAGTGCTCTGCCTTGAGTCAATGATCTTAGACGTGTAGCGTATCCAAACATCTGTGCCAACGGAACCGTTCCAACCACGACCTGCGCATCGTTACGCGCTTCAATTGTAGATATTTTCGCACGCCTTGAATTAAGGTCACCGATTACATCACCCATATATACAGCGGGGAGCACAACTTCAACATTCATCATCGGTTCCAACAATACGGGACCGCCAGTCTTCATAGCCTCTTTAATAGCCATAGAACCAGCGATCTTAAATGCTATCTCAGAGGAGTCCACATCATGGAAGCTGCCATCAACCAATGTGACTGTCAAATCAACCACTGGATATCCACATAGAACACCATTATCCAATGCTTCCTGAATTCCTTTATTTACAGGCTGAATGAATTCACGCGGGATGACACCGCCGACAATTTTGTCAATAAACTGGTAACCGCTGCCGCGTTTTGTCGGCTCTACATTAATCACCACATGCCCATACTGACCTCTACCACCACTTTGACGAACAAACTTTTTATCAGCCGTGGATTTCTTAGTAATAGTTTCGCGATATGCTACATGAGGTTTACCTTGAGTTACCTTTACGCCAAATTCACGACGCATTCGGTCAATAAGAATTTCGAGATGAAGCTCACCCATGCCCGATATAATTGTCTGACCGCTTTCTTGGTCATGCTTGATTTGGAAAGTTGGATCCTCGTCCGCCAGTTTGATTAAGGCATCGGAAAGCTTTTCTTCTTCCGCCTGATTATCGGCTTCGACAGCGACAGATATTACAGGAACAGGGAAGGTAATTTTTTCAAATAGGATCTGGTGCTTGGGGTCACTCAAAGAGTCGCCGGTTCGTGTTTTACGAAGCCCTATTACTGCTACAATATCACCAGCTTCAACTCTATTTAGATCCTCACGTTTATTGGCAAACATTCGAAGGATCCGATTAATGCGCTCTTTCTTTCCCGATGTTGTATTAAGTACCGAACCACCACTTTCCAATGATCCTGAGTACACACGCAAATAGGTCAGGCGACCCATATATGGGTCTGTAACAATCTTAAATGCTAATGCAGAAAAAGGCTCTTCACTACTGTGCTTACGGTGCATTTCTTTTTCGCTTGATGGGTCAATGCCTTTGATGTCTGCAACATCTAATGGACTAGGTAGATAATTTAAAATAGCATCTAATAACCTTTGTACACCCTTGTAACGAAATGCAGAACCACAAAGTACTGGAGTAATACGACCTTGGATTGTTGCTTGTCGTAATGCTGCCATAACCTCTTCCTCTGCAATATATTCTCCCTCAAGGAATTTTTCCATAAGGGAATCATCAAAATCGGAGATTGACTCTAATAGTTTTTCACGCCACAGTGCAGCGCTGTGCTGCATATCAAGCGGGATTTCACCTTCTTCCCAAGTTACTCCATCTGAATTGTCGCGATAAGTAACTGCTTTCATTTTGATCAAATCAATCAAGCCGTTGAACATTTCACCTTGGCCAATGGGAATTTGAATTGGGATGGGAACAGCTCCAAGGCGCTCTTTTATCATCTCAACTACGCGAAAAAAATCAGCACCAGCACGATCCATCTTATTGACAAAAGCCATCCGTGGAACTTTGTATTTATTTGCCTGCCGCCATACAGTCTCTGACTGCGGTTCTACTCCACCAACAGCACAGAACAGGGCAACAGCTCCATCAAGAACTCGCAGGGAACGCTCAACTTCAGCTGTAAAATCAACATGTCCAGGTGTATCAATTATATTGATGCTATGATCTTTCCAAGGACAAGTCGTCGCAGCAGAAGTTATTGTAATACCTCGCTCCTGCTCTTGTTCCATCCAGTCCATAACAGCAGTTCCCTCATGAACCTCGCCCATTTTATAGGTTATACCGGTATAATACAGAATCCGCTCTGTTGTGGTGGTTTTTCCAGCATCGATGTGCGCCATGATGCCGATATTGCGTAATTGAGAAAGTGCAAATTCGCTGGTAATATTACCAGATGTTTTTGACTTTTGTTTTTTACTGCTCGTGTTTTTTGCCATTTATCTAAATTCCCAAGGGGCTTAAGAAGTCAATCTGATATGATACTAAATCAAAATTTTATTCTATTTCCCAGTTTCTCCATTTTGTTTACAAAAATTTTCAATTCACCTTTTTTAGTGAATATATGCCCTATTTATAAATAAAAAAGCAACCCGCTGGTTGCTTTTTATAAACCTATACGACCGTAGGGTATTGCTTAAAATTTATTATAGTTAATTCCAATCAAATGCTTAATCATTTGCTGATCTTCGATTCCGCTACGATAATTAATCCTAATATAAATAATTTCTACCAGCGGAAATGGGCAAAAGCTCGGTTAGCTTCAGCCATTTTAAGTGTGTCGTCGCGCTTCTTAATAGTGCTGCCCTCTTCATTTGCGGCAGCAGTCAATTCTGCTGCGAGCCTTTCAGCCATTGTTTTTTCGCGTCTAGCTCTGGCATAACTTAAAATCCAACGTATAGCCAAAGCTTGCTGACGAGATCCTCTGACTTCGACAGGAACTTGATAAGTCGAGCCCCCGACACGACGTGACTTTACTTCCAAAGCAGGTTTTGCATTTTCGAGTGCTTTGTGAAAAACTTCTAATCCATCTTGCTTTGTATCACGATTAATCATATCGAGTGAGTCGTAAAATATTCGTTCGGCAACAACGCGTTTTCCTTTACGCATGAGGTTGTTAACAAACTTTGAAACTATCGGGTCGTTAAACTTAGGGTCGGGTAAAATTTTTCTAATCGTTGCACGTTTTCTTCTTGACATAATTTATCCCTTTAACCTGCTTTTTTCTTGCGTTTAGTTCCATATTTGGAACGTCCCTTTTCTCGACCTTCAACACCAGTTGCATCCAAGGCACCACGGATAATATGATAACGAACACCGGGTAAATCTTTGACCCTGCCACCACGAATTAATACAATAGAGTGTTCTTGCAAGTTATGACCCTCACCAGGTATATAGGTCGTAACCTCAATGCCGTTAGAAAGTCGAACACGAGCAACCTTGCGCAGTGCAGAGTTTGGTTTTTTTGGTGTTGTTGTATAAACACGAACACAAACGCCTCGCTTTTGCGGGCAGCTCTGTAGTGCGCGTGTCTTGCTTTTTTCTTTTTTTGTCCAACGACCCTTGCGGATCAACTGATTCAATGTCGGCAATTAATACCTCAATAATAAATATTTAATGTAGATTAACTATAAATCCAGATCAAGTCAATCAGACCTGCTAATTTATACTTGATACTCAAGTTTGTCAATACTAAATTCGTATTGTTAAAATCTAATCGGTTGATTTCTCATCAACTTTTTCTTCAACTTTATCGGTCTCAGAGACAGCAACTTCAGAAAGTTCCTTCTCGCGGTCTCTTCTTTGCTGTTTGATAGATTCAGCAGGATGAGCTATTTCTTGGTTCAAAAGCTCAAAATCTTTGTCATAACTGACGTCTTTGACAATTTCATTATCGGGAGCTTCCACTAATAGATCTTCATATTTTTTCAGACCAGTACCGGCAGGAATTAGATGACCCATGATGACATTTTCCTTCAAGCCAACCAATTCATCTGTGCGTCTTTCAATTGCTGACTCGGTAAGAACGCGAGTAGTTTCTTGAAATGATGCTGCCGAAATAAAGCTTTCCGTTGCCAGTGAGGCTTGGGTTATCCCAAGTAATATCTGTTTATACTTCGCTGGTACTGCCGGGCGGAATTTAGGAACTTCACCCAGATTCTTACGAACTTTTCTAATTTCACGCTGAATTTCAGAACGCTCTACAAGAGTACCAACTTTAAATTTGGAGTCTCCAGCTTCTTCAATATAAACTTGACCTGCAAGTTTTCTATTTACTTTTATGAGCCTGGAATAATCAGTGTTATCACCCTCTAAATAAAGAGTTTCACCGGGATCTCCAATTTTGACTTTTTGCATCATTTGGCGAACAATTACTTCAATGTGCTTGTCACTAATTCGAACACCTTGAAGTCTGTAAACATCCTGAATTTCGTTTACGAGATATTCCTGAACTTGTCCAGGTCCAAGAATAGCTAGAATATCCTGTGGTGAAACTGAACCTTCGGTGAGTCTTTCGCCCGCCGAAATATGTTCTCCGTCATGCACGAGAATGTGCTTTCCAATTGGAATAGAATATTTTTTCGTTTCTTCTTCTTCATCGGGAGTAACAAATATCTCGCGAACGCCTCGTTTTACGTCGCCATATTTTACCGAGCCGTCAATTTGTGAAACAATTGCAGGATCTTTTGGACGTCGGGCTTCAAAAAGTTCAGCAACACGGGGCAAACCACCAGTAATGTCTCTGGATTTTGAGGATTCACGTGGAATTTTAACTAAGGCATCACCTGCTTCAATTTCATCTCCATCTTCAACCATCAATAGTGCGCCAATCGGTAATATATATTGACCGGATTGTGCTCCCTTTTCATCAAGGATTTCGACACGAGGACTAAGTTTGCGATTTTTAGTTTCAATGATAACTTGTTTGCGCTGTCCTGTAGCCTCATCAACGGATTCCTCAATCGTCACGCCAAGTTTAATATCGTTAAATTTAATTATTCCATCATTGTTGGCAAGAATATATGCCGAATATGGGTCCCAGGTAAATAGCGTATCGCCACCTTTTATCTCTGCTTTGTCCTTAACCATAATAATAGCACCATATGGAACGGAGTAGCGAGCAATAATGCGGTTGTTTTCATCGATAACCTTGATCATACCGTTACGTCTTAGTGCAATGAGCGTACCATCAGATCTGTTGACATAATACATGTTTTCGTATTCAATCTTTCCATCTCCCTTTGCCTTCACCTGTGACTCAGCCGCTATCAATGCTGCTGTACCGCCGATGTGAAAGGTTCTTAATGTAAGTTGAGTACCAGGCTCCCCAATAGCCTGCGCTGCAATAACACCGACCGCTTCGCCAGTCCTGACCGTCTTGCCGTTTGAAAGATCAATTCCGTAACATTTAGTGCATATGCCACCAATTGTTTCACATGTTAATGCTGATCTAATTCTAACCTTTGTAATTCCTGCAGCAGCGATAATTTTTGCTTCGTTCTGGGTAATAAGAGTATTAGCTGGCAGAATTGCATCACTGGTTACTGGATGATATAGATCTTCAGAAGTAATACGACCGATTATACGTTCAAAAAGCTGAGCCGAAACCTCTTCACCCTCAATGGCTGCTTCAATTATAATACCTCTCATGGAGCCACAATCGCTCTGTGTGACCGTAACATCTTGCGCTACATCCACGAGCCGCCTTGTAAGATAACCTGCATCGGCAGTTTTTAGGGCAGTATCAGCCAGTCCTTTTCGGGCACCGTGAGTTGAAATAAAATATTCGAGAACAGAAAGACCTTCTTTAAAGTTGGCGATAATGGGTGACTCGATGATCTCACCTTTTTGACCTGTCATAGTCTTTTGGGGCTTTGCCATCAATCCACGCATACCGGCAAGCTGCCTGATCTGTTCCTTTGAACCTCGAGCACCAGAATCGGTCATCATGAACATTGGATTAAACCCACCCTGTGATGTTTTCAAGTGGCTAAACATGATTTCAGTTACTGCAACCGTTGTATGAGTCCAAGTGTCGATAATCATATTATATCGCTCACCGTCAGTAATCATTCCCATCTCAAACTGATTTTGAATTTCTACAGCTTTTTTTTGTGCTTCTTTTACGAGTCCGTCTTTTTCGACAGGTATTTCTACATCTTCCAAGCCAATAGAAAGACCACCCTTCATAGATGTCTTAAAGCCAAGGTCTTTCAGATCATCAAGGAAATTTGCCATCTCGTCATAATTTAATTTCGGATAAATTTCTTTAACTATTTCCTGTAATCGCTTATTAGTTATAAGCTCATTGAAATATCTATCCTTCGTAATTTTTTCGGGGATAACATCGTTAAATATTATCCTGCCAGCAGTGGTTTCAAGGAAACTTCCATTCATATACACTTTGATAAGCGCATGTTTTGAAATAATATCGTGATCTAAAGCTATCAGCACTTCTTGGGGGCTTGAAAATAATTTGCCAGTTCCTTTTGCGTCAGCTAAGATCTTGGTAATATAATAGCAACCAAGAACCATATCCTTTGAAGGAACTGCAATTGGATAGCCATCTGCGGGATGCAGAATATTACGCGATGCGAGCATTAATAACCGACACTCAATCTGAGCTTCATAGGACAGAGGAAGGTGAACAGCCATTTGGTCACCATCAAAGTCAGCGTTAAAAGCAGCACATACTAACGGATGTAATCTTATTGCCTTCCCCTCAATCAACGTTGGAAGGAATGCCTGAATACCAAGTCTGTGAAGTGTTGGTGCTCTGTTAAGCATTACAGGATGATCCTTGATTATTCCTTCGAGAATATCCCAGACATAATCAAGCTTTTGCTCGACAAGTCGTTTCGCTGATTTGACTGTTTTGGTGTATTCGTGCTCAATCAGTTTTCTAATTATAAATGGTTTGAACAGCTCTAATGCCATATCCTTTGGCAGACCGCATTGATGCAGTTTGAGTTTAGGACCAACCGTTATTACAGAGCGTCCAGAATAATCAACTCGTTTACCAAGTAGGTTTTGACGGAAGCGACCCTGTTTACCACGAAGGTTATCTGAAAGCGATTTCAGGGGGCGATTACCGTCCGAGCGCATGGCTACTGCCTTACGACCATTATCAAACAGTGAATCTACGGCTTCTTGCAACATTCTTTTTTCGTTGCGAAGAATAACATCCGGTGCTTTTATGTCTATCAGACGCTTCAAGCGATTGTTGCGAATGATGACTCTGCGATATAGATCATTTAGATCTGAAGTCGCAAATCTGCCTCCATCTAATGGCACGAGAGGTCGTAAATCTGGGGGAATAACGGGGATTGACTTTAATACCATCCACTCCGGATGATTAAACTCTGGTCCATCATTCTTTAAGAAAGCCTCTATGATTCTCAATCGCTTGATATAATCAGCTTTTCTTTGAGCAGAAGTTTCAGAAACAACCCGAGCTCGAAAATCATGCGACATTGCTACAGGATCTAACCTGCTCAAAAGTTGAAGTACTGCTTCCCCACCCATCAAAGCGATGAATTTATCTGGATCGTCATCGGTCAGATCATAATTATTATCGCCAAGTGACTCCAGATTCTCGTTATATTGAGCCTCTGTAATTATCTCACCAACAGTGAATTCTGTTTTTCCGGGTTGAATTACCGCATAAGCTTCATAATAAATAATTTGCTCAAGCTCACGAGTGTTCATTCCGAGTAAGTTGCCAATTTTTGATGGCATTGATTTGAAAAACCAAATGTGAGCTACTGGAACAGCAAGCTGAATGTGCCCCATTCTTTTTCTTCTGACGTCCTTGCGAGTAATTTCTACACCGCAACGGTCACAAACAATACCTTTGTATCTTATACCGCGGTATTTTGAGCAAAAACACTCCCAATCCTTCATTGGACCAAAAATACGTTCGCTAAACAATCCATCTTTTTCAGGTTTGTAAGAGCGATAGTTGATAGTCTCGGGCTTGAGCACTTCACCAAATGATCTTTCTAAGATAGATTCTGGCGAGGCAAGTCCGATAGTAATTTTAGTACAATGTTCTGGTGCTGTTTTAAATAATTCTAAACTTAAAGGCACAGTCCACTCCATGTTGGATTAAAAACTATATCCCTGTTCGGAGCTATAAAATTCCAAAGCTGAACAGCATAACTAACTACAATCCCGTAAAACTGGATTAAATAATCAACACATTTAATCATATAAATATTAAGAGCTAAGATCAATATTAAGACCAAGTCCCAACAATTCATTTATCAGGACATTAAATGATTCAGGAACGCTTGGCGTAGGCAAAACATCGCCTTTAACAATTGCCTCATAGGTTCGTGATCGTCCAACTACATCATCAGACTTGACGGTCAAAATTTCCTGCAAAGTATGAGCTGCGCCATAAGCCTCAAGCGCCCAAACTTCCATTTCGCCAAATCTTTGCCCACCAAATTGAGCTTTACCACCCAACGGTTGCTGTGTAATCAGCGAATAAGGACCTACAGAGCGAGCGTGAAGTTTATCATCTACTAAATGCGATAATTTCAGCATGTAAATTATTCCTACTGAGACATCTTGGTCAAATGGTTCGCCTGTCATACCATCGTAAAGCCTTGCTTTCCCAGACTTTGAAATTTTCGCTTCTTCAAGTGCATCCCTAACGTCACCCATTGAAGCTCCGTCAAATACCGGTGTAGCATAATGCTTGTTAAGCTTTAAGCCCGCCCATCCGAGAGAAGTTTCTAACAGTTGACCAAGATTCATTCGCGAAGGCACGCCCAATGGATTAAGTATCATCTCTATGGGAGTTCCATCCTCGAGGAATGGCATATCTTCAATTGGAACAATTGTGCCAACAACACCCTTATTTCCGTGTCGCCCAGCCATTTTATCACCGACTTGGATCTTCCGTTTCTGGGCAATATATACTTTGGAAAGCTGAACAATTCCACTTGGAAGTTCATCGCCCATTTGAATTTTATGTTTGGTGTTTCCAAACTCAGTACTTAAATAGGTATGCTTATCATGATAGCGGTTAATAAAGAAGTTAACAATTTCATTTGTGTGATCGTCTTCTGTCCATTTTTGATCAGTAGGAATTTCATTAAGATCTATCTGATCAATTAACCCCTCATTAATCATGGTTCCTGCAGAAATTAAAACAGTTTCGTTTACACGATCCATCACTTCCAACGCAATTTTTCCGTCAAGTGTTTCTAGCAACGACTTGCGGAAATTGACGCCCAATGTGTCTAATTTTGCGTTAGATTCTTCTTCTATTTTCGCAATATTAACTTTATCAAGCTTACGCGTCTCTGGATTTTTATGTTTTCGAGAGAACAGCTTTGCGTCAATTACTGTGCCTTCCATACCGGGTCGAGATGTCTTGGAGGCATTTTTTACATCTCCAGCTTTGTCACCGAAAATAGCCTTAAGCAACTTATCTTCCGGTGTCAATTCAGTCTCACCTTTTGGCGTGACCTTTCCTATCAGGATATCACCCTCAGAAACTCTGGCACCAACCCGAATTATTCCATTTTCATCTAAATCTTTAGTCGCTTCTTCGCTAACATTAGGAATTTCACGTGTTAATTCCTCTTGACCTCGCTTGGTCTCTCTGACTTGCAGTTCTTCCTCTTCAATGTGAATAGAAGTGAATACGTCATCACGTACAAGCTGATCAGAACAAATAATTGAATCTTCAAAGTTATACCCGTTCCAAGGCATAAATGCAACTAAGATGTTTCTACCCAAAGCAAGATCACCATGATCAGTTGCACATCCATCAGCAAGGACTTCGCCCTTCTTAATGATGTCACCCTCATTAATTAAAGGCTTTTGAGTGATACAAGTATCTTGATTAGTTCGAATGAATTTTCTTAATTTATAGCTGACCTGTTCAGTCGGTTGCTCTTCAGGCTTAAACCTTGGATCGCTAATTTTTTTCTCAGTCACAATCTCATCTGCTGAGACTTTTAATATCTTCATATCATCATCAGCAATGAGCAGGGTTCGTGAATCATGCGCAGCTTTACGCTCCATCCCAGTCCCAACAATGGGAGCCTGCGGCATCAGCAGTGGAACTGCCTGACGTTGCATATTTGAGCCCATGAGCGCGCGGTTAGCATCGTCATGTTCCAAAAATGGAATCAAGGCTGCAGCAAGTGAGACTATTTGATTTGGCGAAACATCCATATAATCAAGCTCATCTTTGGGCACAACAGGATAATCACTGCGGTACCGAGCTTTGATTCTATCCTTAACAAATTCACCTTTTTTATTAATGATGGCATTTGCCTGAGCTATAGTGACCTTATCTTCGTCATCAGCATTTAAGTAGTCAATTTTCTTAGTAACTTTGTTGTTTTTGACTATGCGATATGGAGTTTCCACAAACCCAAAAGAATTTATTCTGGCATAGGTACAAAGAGAAGATATCAAACCAATATTTGGACCTTCCGGGGTCTCAATTGGGCATAATCTTCCGTAGTGAGTATAATGCACGTCACGAACCTCAAATCCAGCTCTCTCACGTGTCAAACCGCCGGGCCCCAACGCTGATAAACGGCGTTTATGGGTAAGCTCCGTCAGCGGATTAACTTGATCCATAAATTGAGAAAGCTGATTTGTCCCAAAAAATGTGTTAATGACCGAGGAAATTGTACGAACATTAACTAAGTCTTGCGGAGTCAGCTTGACATTATCTCTTATGTTCATCCGTTCTTTGATGGTTCGTGACATCCGAGATAACGCAATGGAAAATTGATTTGCAAGTTGCTCACCAACAGTACGGATTCGGCGATTGCCAAGATGATCTATATCATCCGTGGTTTGTTCGCCAATCCGAAGCTCTAAAACATATTTGATAATTGAGACTATATCTTCAGTTGTCAAAACTGTAACAGTTGATGGAATATCAAGATTTAACTTATTGTTAATCCTGTATCGCCCAACCAACCCAAGATCATATCTCTTTTCATCAAAAAATAGTCTCATAATCAGCTTGCGCGCTGTTTCCGTATCAGGTGGCTCGCCATTGCGGAGTTCCCTGTATATGTAATCCAAGGCTTCAACTTCATTTGTTGACTTATCCTTGCGGAATGTGTTCAGCAAAATATTGGATATAATATCTTCTTCGTCAGCCTTTAGGATTGAGATCCCTTTGATCTTGGCTTTTTTAAGAATCTTAAGAACATCTTCATTAAAAATCGTTCCACCGACAGCGAGCACTTCTCCAGATTCTTCGTCAATTACATCGCGAAGAATCATTTTCCCAAACTGAGCTTTTATAAACTTGCTCCCGAGTGTGACACCCCTGCTCTGCTCAAAAGCATCCCAGATTTGCCAATTTTCAGAAAGCCCAATCGCTCGTAACAATGTCGTTATCGGGAATCGCTTACGCCGATCTATATAGACATACAAAATGTCATTAATGTCCGTAGTAAACTCAATCCACGAGCCACGAAACGGTATAACTCTTGCTGAGAATATACGCGTTCCGTTTGGGTGAATAGAATCACCAAAAAACACCCCAGGCGAGCGATGAAGTTGGCTGACGATAACTCGCTCTGCGCCATTAACAATAAATGTTCCTTCATTGTTCATCAATGGGACATTTCCCAGATAAACGTCTGACTCTATCGTGCGATTAAAATCTTCGCTATCGTTGAGACCGTCTTTACTGGACAAACGCAACTTTGCTTTCAGTGGCGCTGAATACGTTACTCCACGCTCGCGACATTCCTCCATGGAATACTTTGGTGGAGCAATATAATATTCAATAAATTCCAAAACGTGCTCTTCCCGATTATCGAGAATTGGGAATACGTTTAAGAATACCGACTGTAGCCCAAGTCTTTCACGCCTATCAGGTGGAACATCCAATTGGATGAACTCTGAAAATGAACTTATCTGAACATCGAGCAAATCAGGCATTTCGAGCACAGACTCAATTTTTGAAAAACTGTGCCTGTCCACACTGTTCCTAGTCTTCAATCTATCTCCAAGGCATTATGACGAACAATTTCCGAAATATCAATATGTAGTAGTATAATTAAGATAAAGGAGGGTACCCTCACTTCACCTCAACCTGACCACCAGCGTCTTCGATTTTGGTTTTGATCGCTTCAGCTTCTTCTTTGGATACACCTTCTTTGATGGCTTTAGGTTGCTCATCAACCAATGCTTTGGCTTCTTTAAGTCCTAATCCTGTAATCGCTCTTACTTCCTTGATGACTTGAATTTTTTTATCACCTGAAGAGGTTAAAATTACATTAAATTCTGTCTGTTCTTCTTCTTCTACAACAGCAGCGGCGGCACCAGCCGCCATTGCCATTGGGGCAGCAGCTGACACGCCAAACTTGTCTTCGAGTGAATTTTTGAGTTCGACAAGCTCAAGAACTGTCATTTTCTCAATTGCTTCTATTATGTTTTCCACAGATCCTCCAGTAGCGGCTAAACCTTCGGGTGCATTGCCAGTCTCCTCATATTTTTGAGCGACTGCATCTATGACACCTACAAAGGAGCGCAAGATTTCGTTTAATACTTGAACAAATCCGCTTAATGGTGAGGCAATTGCGCCTACCACAGCGGCTAATAAAACATCGCGGGGCGGAATATCTTTTAATTCACTTATTTTTTCCGCACCGTAAAGTTCTCCATCGATCAGACACGCCTTTATATTAGGGCGCTCATTTGCTTTGGCAAATTCTGCAAATATACGAACAGGTGTTATCGGGTCATCATAACCAAAACAAAAACCAGTTGGACCAGAAAGAATTTCGTCCATATTGGTCAGACCAATATTTTCAAAAGCTATCTTGGCTATTCGATTTTTGGCGACACGAAATTTCACCTCGTTCTTGAAACACTCTCGACGAAGTAGGTTTATCTGATCTACAGACATTCCACGAAAGTCAGCCATCAAAATTGACTTGGCTTCTTTCATTACCTCTTCGAGTTCTTCCAGCATCTTTACATTGCCGGTTCCGGGTTTAGCTGCGCGTAGCATGTTTAAACCTTAAATAAATTTCTGCTCAAAAATAATTCAGAACAGAATTGGTTGACTATTAACAACGGGTTTATCGTAAACACGTTTGCATAATTAATTTGTAATCCCTAAATAACAGTAGGCTTAATCATAGGGATAAATGATATTGTAAACGGCTCAGCACTCAGCTGATAAAGATTTAAGCCAAATCTGCCAATGCTTGTGCACGATTAATACGCACTCCAACGCCCATTGTGCTCGAAAGGGTAAATCTTTTAAAATACAATCCTTTTGCTGCTGAAGGTCGCAACCTTTGTACAGTACTAAGTAAGGAAGAAATGTTATCTTTAAGCTTGTCTGCATCAAAGGAAGCCTTGCCAACCGGTACGTGCAAGATGCCGTAACGATCAACTCTAAAAGAAATTCGACCCGCTTTAATTTCGCCGACTGCTTTTGCGATGTCATCAGTAACTGTACCGGTTTTTGGATTTGGCATTATTCCACGCGGTCCAAGGATTTTACCGATTTTACCAACTGCAGGCATACAATCGGGAGTAGCGATTACCGAGTCAAAATCAAACCATCCCTCTTTGATTTTTGCAACATACTCGTCTAATCCAACAAAATCAGCACCAGCTTCAGTAGCTTCCTTTTCACGCTCTTCCTTGCATAATACAAGTACTCGTACAGTTTTACCAATCCCATGCGGAAGCGAAACTGTACTGCGAATCATCTGGTCTGAGTGACGAGGGTCAACGCCGAGATTAATTGAAATCTCAACCGTTTCATCAAATTTTGCCCCAGCATTTTTTTTGACCTCGGTTATTGCTCCCGGAAGGTCGTATTCTTTTGTTATATCCTGAGTGGCTTGTAACGCCTTAAATCTTTTGCTGTGTTTCATATTGTAATTCTCAATTCTCGACCGTAATTCCCATGTTGCGGGCAGTACCTTCAATGATATGCTCTGCCGCCTCAATTGTATGTGCGTTCAAGTCTGCCATTTTTGTTTCAGCTATTTGTCTGATGTTTTCGCGTGTAACTTTCCCCACCTTCTCACGGTTAGGCTCTGAGGAACCTTTTTCAACACCAGCTGCTTTTTTAAGCAGAACTGCCGCGGGTGGTGTTTTCACGATAAAACTGAACGACTTGTCGTGATAAACTGTTATTATCACAGGCAAGATCATTCCCATTTGGTCTTCTGTTCTGGCATTGTATGCCTTACAAAATTCCATTATGTTCACACCACGCTGCCCAAGTGCTGGACCAACTGGTGGTGCTGGATTTGCTTGTCCGCCGGGTATTTGTAACTTAATAAACCCGATAGCTCGCTTTTTTTTAGCCATTATTCTCCCAACTCCAAACTGTATAATAAGCGTTTAGAAGTTGTTTCAATACTCTTTTTAATACCCAACTAACTTCAATGTTAGCTTGAGCCCAATAACAAAACTATGTTAAGTACCAACTATTATCTGTTGTTATGCCCAGATGGACCTATTTAGATACATTGGTAGTCACTGCCAAAAAGTCAACCTCAACTGGTGTTGACCTACCGAAAATCGAAACCAGAACTTTAAGCTTGCGTTTCTCTTCGTTAATATTTTTGATAGCCCCGACAAAATCCTTAAATGGACCATCAGTAATCTTTACTTTATCTTCAATTTGAAATGGTATTTCAAAAGTAACAACTTCGCGCTTTTCAGCCACACGTCCCATAATGCGATTAACCTCATCTTTCAATAAGGGCTGAGGATTGCGAGCATTGCCGGCAAACTCAATCACACTTGTTGAATTAGAGATCAAATGATGCATGACTGGATCTAATAACACTTGTACCATAATGTAGCCGGGAAAGAAAACTTTATTTTTTTCCTTTTTTTTCCCATCCTTCATCGTCACAATTGTTTCAGTTGGTATTAATATTTCACCCAGCTGCTCCACAAGGTTTGCTCTTTCAGCTTCCTCAGTAAGACGAGTTTTTACCTCATTCTCATGCCCTGTGAATACACGAACTACATACCAAGATTTTTGATTACTTGTCGTATCCGTCATTTACAATTAAAATCTATATAATTTCTTATTTCAGATCTCAAAACACTATTTTTAAAATATTGTTTAGCACCAAATCTGTTGAAAATATAAATACAGCGAGCATCAGGGATAGTACCACAACAATAACTGCACTGTCACGAAGCTCCATGCGCGAAGGCCACATGACCTTATTCATTTCGCGCCGAACTTCAACCATATACTTAGTCGCTTTACTAAACACTTTGCCTTTCCTTATGAGTGCAGGTCTGGAGGGACTCGAACCCCCAACCCCCGGTTTTGGAGACCGGTGCTCTAGCCAATTGAGCTACAGACCTGTCGCCTCTAACGGGTTTCTTTATGATTTGTCCGCCCATTGCATTTAGGACAAAATTTTTTAAATTCCACACGACCACTATGTAGTCGTCCATTCTTTTTTGTCGTGTAATTGCGTCTTTTACATTCATTACACGCCAATGTTACGAGTTCTCGCATTTTCCCGCTCCGTTGTTAATAACTGACATGTAGGAGCAAGGCTTACACTCAAAAAGTAAATAAGTCTTATTCTACAAAATTATATTTCTGGAAACTTCCGATCCAAAATATTCTTATTCAATCACCTTAGTAACCATACCGGCACCAACGGTGCGTCCACCCTCACGGATGGCGAAGCGTACGTTCTCTTCCATCGCCACAGGCTGACCCAGACTTACGGTGATCTTCACGTTGTCACCTGGCATGACCATCTCACGTCCATCCGTAAGATCCATGGAGCCCGTTACATCTGTTGTTCTGAAGTAAAATTGTGGACGATAGCCACTGAAAAATGGTGTATGACGACCACCTTCGTCGCGTGACAAGACATAAATCTCTGCCTCAAACTTCGTATGAGGGGTGATAGAGCCTGGCTTTGCCAGCACCATACCACGTTCGATCATCTCTTTGTCAACACCACGAAGCAACAAGCCAACATTATCGCCAGCCTGACCTTCGTCAAGAAGCTTGCGAAACATTTCGACACCTGTACAGACGGTTTTGCGGGTTTGGCCCAAGCCAACAAGCTCAATCGCCTCGCCAACCTTGACAATTCCACGCTCAATTCGACCGGTTGCAACTGTACCACGACCAGTAATCGAAAATACATCTTCAACAGGCATCAAAAACGGTTTGTCGATTTCACGTTCGGGGGTAGGAATATAACTATCTACCGCTGCCATTAATTCATCGATGCATTTCGTCTTCGCTGGATCTTCAGGGTTAGACATTGCTTCGAAAGCTGATCCACGAATGATTGGAATCTCCTCGCTGGGAAAATCATATTGTTCAAGCAAATCACGCATCTCAAGCTCAACCAAGTCAAGCAGTTCTTCGTCGTCAACCAAGTCGATCTTGTTGACAAACACGACTAAATAAGGAACATTTACCTGACGGGCAAGCAAGATATGCTCGCGTGTCTGAGGCATAGGTCCATCATCGCCACCAACAACAACAATAGCACCGTCCATTTGGGCAGCACCTGTAACCATATTCTTTACATAGTCAGCATGACCAGGGCAATCAACATGAGCATAGTGACGGTTATCCGTTTGATACTCAATATGCGCTGTCGCAATCGTGATCCCACGGGCTTTTTCCTCTGGCGCGTTATCGATTGAGTCGAACGAACGGGCTTCTACCCCGCCTTTGGTTGCCAAATGCATAGTGATCGCTGAAGTAAGAGTCGTCTTACCATGATCAACGTGACCAATTGTACCAATGTTTACGTGAGGTTTATCACGTACAAATTTTTCTTTTGCCATCTTTCCTCTCCAAATAGGAAGCAATTCATTTTGCCAATATCAACTTTCGATATCGGTCGTGAATAATATAAATTTGAGCTCACGACCGGACTTGAACCGGTGACCTCGTCCTTACCAAGGACGCGCTCTACCGACTGAGCTACGCGAGCGGCTATTAGAACATTTACTGCCGCTCTGTAAATTTGAGCGGGAAACGGGATTCGAACCCGCGACATTCAGCTTGGAAGGCTGATGCTCTAGCCAGCTGAGCTACTCCCGCCTATACACTAAATAAATCAGAGCGAATTAATCCATCCACTCCCGTTGTAACAGTGGGGAGAGGAGGATTCGAACCTCCGAAGGCTTCGCCGACAGATTTACAGTCTGTTCCCTTTGACCACTCGGGTACCTCCCCAAATTGTCTGTTTCCGAAGCGGTGAAGAGCTGGCGAAGGGAGTTGAACCCCCGACCTGCTGATTACAAATCAGCTGCTCTACCACTGAGCTACGCCAGCAGAGCTATTTGTATAGACTTACTAATATAATAGTTTTTTTTGGAATGTCAACAAGAATGTAGATTATTTTATTAAAACTCTACCTTCGCTACCCGTAACTGTCGTTCCGTGAGGCGAGTCTTCAAGTTCATAACCTAATTTGCTCAATTCATCGCGGATATTATCAGAAAGTTCCCACTTTTTTTCCGACCGAGCGTTGATCCGCTCTTTAATTTTGTCGGTAATATATAGTGGAAATTCATCACTCGGAAATAAAAACGCGAGTACTTTATCAATTTCCTTCCAAAAAGACAAAATTTGTTCACCTTCTGACTTTACCAGGGGTAAATTATTTGAAATTCGGTGAACTGTGGAGACAAAATCAAACAGTGCTGCCATCGCTGAGGATATTGCTAAGTCATCGGCAAGCCCACTTGCGAATTTTATTGTAGCCGCACTTATGGCTTCAGAAATCTCTGAACGAACGGGTCCAGATAAAGAAGCTTCTGAGGCAGCTTGACGCAACGTATCCAATCTGTCTAAGGACGCTACACTGGCTTTAATAACGGTGTCGGTAAAATTTATTTGCTGGCGATAGTGCGTCGTCAACAGCACATAGCGAATTGATCTTGATGAATAACCCTGATCCATAAGTTCGCGCAAAGTAGATATATTACCCAGCGACTTCGACATTTTTTCGCCTTCAAATATCAGATGTGCGCTGTGCATCCAATGTTTAACGAATTCTTTTCCGGTGACACATACACTCTGAGCAATCTCATTCTCGTGATGGGGGAAAATGTTGTCAACCCCACCAGTGTGAATATCAAATTGCTCACCGAGATACTTCATTGACATCGCCGAACACTCGATATGCCATCCTGGCCTGCCTGCTCCAAATGGAGCTTCCCATTTTACTTCACCGTCTGCTTCGCTCCATTCGCGCCAGAGAGCAAAATCGCGAAAATTGTCTTTATCATATTCATCTGCATCTATTCTCACACCGCGAGCCATCTTATCGAGCTTCATCCCCGATAATTTGCCATACTCTGCATATTTTTCGATACTAAAATAAACAGATCCATCTACAATATAAGCATATCCCTTTTCAAGTAATTTGCTTATCATGTTAATCATATCTGGAATATGCTCGGTTGCTGCTGGATAATGATCGGCTCTTTGGATTTTAAGTTCATCTAAATCTCGAAAAAATCTATCTATTATAGGAGCGGTAAATTCTTTTAAAGCAACACCATTTTCGCGAGATTTTCGGATTGTTTTGTCGTCAATATCGGTCAAGTTCATTACCTGTTTCACTTTGTATCCGATATACTCGAAAGATCTGCGTAACAAGTCCTCAAAGACATAGGTTCGATAGTTTCCTATGTGAGCATCTGCGTAAACCGTTGGACCACAGGTATAAAGATGTACTAATCCCGGTTTTAATGATTGAAATTGTACCTTTTTCCGTTGACGCGTATCGTAAATTACCATTTCCATAACGCTATAAAAAAGCTGCCATTACATCAATCACTAATTTCGGTTGTGACATTAAGCCTTTCAGAAAAATGTTTTTCAATGTTCTTTTGTGTTCAGGAATAGAGTTTATATCAGCTGCTGTAACATTCATATCCTCATCCGACAATTTACCGACAGCTACTGCAAGGCGATACGCTCTATTGTGAACTTTTGTGATGTCTTCCTCAATTAGCTTATTAAATTCTTTCAATTTACTCACAGATGTATCACCAACCGCTACAGATTTTGCGGCTAATTTACCTGCTTCTCGTCCCGAAACCATCGCTGTATAAATACCACCTCCAGTTAAGGGGTTGCAATGATGAGCTGCGTCTCCTACTAACAGCAATCCATCTGCATATGGCTTTTTTATAGGACGGGCACAAGGAACACCTCCAGCCATCTCACCAATAACTGCAGGACTACCAAAGTGGTGCTTGATGAATTTATCCAGTTTTTTATATGCATCGCCAGGCAAACAAAGAGAGACTTCAACTCCAATCCCAATCGCTGCAGTGGTCTCGCCCTTTGGAAAGATCCAAATGTAACCCCCTGGCGAGTTGTCACCACCGAAATAAAAGTGGCAACGAGTGTGATCATAGTCTATACCAGATACAACTATCTGATATGCACTTTCCAAATCATGCGCTCCAATTTGCGTGCGAATGCCTGCCCACCTACCAAGTCGTGACTCAACACCATCCGCAGCGATGACCATTCCGGCGTGGTACTTTGTCTCTTTTCCAAAGCGACTGGCGGTGACACCTTTCACACTCCCATCCTTTATAATCAGCCCATCAACATTGGTTCTAGTGCGAATTTGAGCGCCTGAGCTTGCCGCCATCTCAGCGAGATATCGGTCAAAAAGTGACCTCTCGAGCACAACACCAACTTGTCCTTTTTGCTTAACCTCCACAGCCGTTCCATCTGGGGAATACATCACCATGCCATCTATTTCAGCGGCTATCCACCTGCTATCGATCTCGCAAAAATTGCGAATATTATTTAGCCCCACTGCCTCACCACAGCGCACAGGCAATCCGATATTCGCATCCCTCTCTAATAGAAGAGTTTTTGCTCCTGCATCCGCAGCATATTTTGCAGCCATAGAGCCGCCCGGACCGGCACCAACCACTACTATATCGTAAAATTCTTCAGACATGCTCGGTCACTTTTTTCTGTTCAACATCTTCGTTCCACTTTAAAGCTTCGATAGGACAAGTGGCTATACAAAATCCACAATTTATACAGTCCTCGCCAATAATATGCAGAGACTTACGGTCTATAACTATGCAATCGGGAGGACATACACCGAGGCAGGCACTACAGAGATCACAGATCTCTGCATCCACCAACACAGGTGTATTAGATTTAATATCTGGTCTACCTTTAAATTTCATATCTTGATTATTTTGTTAATTTTAGTTTTATGAGCGGTGGTGCTCGAGATTTAGCTAATTTTTCGCGACACTTTTACATCGTCACGTTTAATTGGATAATCACCGGTAAAACATGCGGTGCAATACCCCTGCCCATTTCCGGATGGAACAGCACTTTTAAGCTCTTCAATAGTTAAGTATTCCAGCGAATCCGCCTCAATTGCCTGACAAATTTCTGCCACAGACTTTGAGGTTGCAGCCAATTCTTTTCTGGTCGGAAAATCCATACCATAATAACATGGATTAAATATCGGAGGTGAGCTGATGCGGACATGTACCTCTTTCGCGCCACCATTTCTAAGAAGTCCAACCAGCTTCCGTAGAGTAGTTCCCCTTACAAGTGAGTCGTCAATTAAAACGATTTTTTTCCCTTTAAGCACTCCAGCAACGGTGTTGAATTTTAGCTTGGTACCAAAGTCTCGCATATGCTGGTCAGGCTCGATAAATGTTCTGCCTACGTAGTGGTTACGAATCAGTGCTATCTCAAATCTTATCCCTGATTCTTCGGCGTATCCAAGAGCAGCTGTATTAGATGAATCGGGGACAGAAATCACAATATCAGCGTCCTTTACCGGATGACCCTTTGCTAATATGTGCCCGAGATTGCGGCGAGTTTTGTCCACATTATCGCCAAAGATCAAACTGTCAGGTCGAGAAAAATATATGTATTCAAAAATGCAATAGGAAAGCTTTTTTGACTTCACATGCTTGACCGAACGCATTCCAAGCTTGTCAATTATTAATAACTCACCCGGCTTTACATCCCGCACATATTCCGCTCCAAGCAGGTCGAAAGCACATGACTCGGAGGCTACAACCCAGCCTTCATCTTTTTTCCCGATGCACAGGGGTCTAAACCCAAGTGGATCACGTACGGCAATCAGCTTGTCCTCGGTCAAAAGCGTCAGTGAATATGCACCTTTGATCATTTTCAGGGCATCAATAATTCTATCCTGAAGAGTATTGCCGTGTGAGCGCGCCATTAGTTGCAAAATTAATTCACTGTCACTCGAAGTGCGAAATATCGCACCGTCTTCCTCAAGAAAGCTTCGCAACTCGCGATAATTTACCAAATTGCCATTGTGCGACATAGCTACAGGTCCTGTGCGATCCGTTACGAGTAGCGGTTGCACATTTTCCTCGGAAGATGATCCAGTAGTGGAATACCGATTATGTCCAATCGCTGAGTTGCCAGGAAGTTCTTCGAAAATCTTCCGTTTTCTGTAAACATCCGCAACTAATCCTTTGCCTGCATGTCTATAAAGCGAGTGTGAATCTGAAGACACTATTCCTGTCGCTTCCTGCCCTCGATGCTGCAAGGCATAAAGACCGAGGTATGCCAGTTTTGAAGCTTCTGGGAGCCCAAAAATTCCGATTACGGCACAGTTTGCTCTTGGTTTGTCGAAATCCTCTTGCTCAGTGATTATTGAGACTTCCGATTGAACTGGTGTGATAATCTGCATATCTTCTTGCATAATTAAACTTTACTTTTCAGTTAAATTTCAGCTTTATTGTCATGGTATATAATAATGTAACTTGATATTATATTATATGAAATCAATAATATCATTATAGTGAAATATTAGTAACAGAATGAATAGACTAATGTATTGCGAGATCTATTAAACTTATCACCCAATACTTTATCTAATGCTAATATTGTACGATTTAATGGAGCTTGAAATTATATGTATTTTAGTTGATGTACAACTTTAGTGAAAATAATTCGGGTGGTGCTATAGCCTTACATGGAAATTAGTCAATGTAGAAGAATGTCGATAATCGGTTTTTTGCTATAACAAGTACATCTGGCGTAGGAGAACACAAGAAGGTGAGTGTCAGGTTTCTGCACCTTTCATGCAATTATTTTGACACTTTTTATGTCCAACTGTCAACCGCCGATGGTTGACAGCGGTTATTTAACATTCACATACCTCTAACTGTCAGTGAAGTTTTCGCTATAGTTATTTGCCCGAAACCATTTTCGAGCGGTCATCCAATCGGTATGGTTCGTTTACGCTTTTTGAAGTATCTATATCATGTGTAGTTGTGTCCACAACCATAATCAAAGGAAGTTCTTCGACTTGAATATCTCCAACAAGCTGCTTCATGCTACCCTGATTGGAAGGCATCAGAATCATTACACCAATTGCCAAACCTGTTGCCATGCCTGCGCCAAGTGCTGCCCAGCGCGGAAGCTTCGCTCGGTTAAATCGCTTCTGTGATTTATTGTCATATACCAATTCGCTTATTCGTCGATTTAGATTGACTTCAAAATCTTCAGATAGTCCCTGCTCGGATATGCCGGCAATAGACTCTCGCATCTCAATAGTCTCAGTTGTTACTTCTGCACAATATTGACAGGATGAAAAGTGAATTTTCATCTCATCATTTTGCGATGCTTCCAAATTATTATTTTTCCAGTTGAGGTAATTATCCTCAAATTGTTCGCAATTTATCATTATTCTCTATAAAAATTATTCAATTAATTTTGTGTTATTTTATAAACCTTAGTTTTTCCTTCAGCCTCTGTCTGCCACGGTTTACCCGTGATTTGACAGTTCCTAATGGTACTTTAAGAATTAAACTGATCTCGTCATATGAAAGTTCCTGCACATCCCGAAGCTCGATAACTTCTCGAAAAACTCGTGGTAGTTTGTTCATTTCAATGTTGAATTTTTCTCTGACGTCAAGACGTTGAACCTCATCATATGGATTTGCAGACTTATCCGGCACATCAATGGGACGGTCTTCATCAGAATTTCCGCTAAGCGAAATCCAGCGACGTACCTTACGTTTTCGCAATTCAGTTTTAGCGAGATTGCTTCCTATTGTAAATATCCAGGTAGAAAACTTGGCAATTTGACGATATGAATTCTTGTTAAGGTATAGACGAATGAAAGTCTCTTGTAAAAGATCCTCTGTCACACCGGGATTCTTTACGATGCGGTTAATAAAGCTGAACAGAGGCAGACGAAATCGTTTTACCAATTCGTCAAATGCCGCCAATTCGCCTTGTTGAAATTGTGCTATTAAATCCTCATCGGTAGGTCGATCCATGACTATATCTTTATTCATGGAAGAATAGCTCCCAATATTTTGTATCCGACTTTGCCTTACGCTGCTAACTGCCGTGTCGTTCAAGCGTCCGCCTTAAGATACTCTACAATTGTACAAATCAAAATATTAGCTTCCAAATTTCCCTGTACCAAACCAGTTTTAATATTAATATCCGCCTCCATCAGGCGAATTATGCATTTTTCAAGAGCCACCGTGCTCGTTTTGTTGGCATAACCGAGGTAACGTTGAAATACGAAATTTGGCAAACCGATGGCTTTACTCGCCACATTTGCCATTCTACGATCAACATGCCACCTGATAACCCACATGTTACGCACCAACCGGAACAGGTCTCCTATAATTTGAGTCGGTTGCAGCTTAGAAAGTTCCAGGTTTCGGGCAATTTTTATTGCGAGTTCAATATTTTGTGATCCTACGGCGTCTCCAAGTGCCCATCGCTCGAAAGCAAACGAGCCTCCACCCATCTCTTCAACGTCAGCTTCTCGGATAATTTCTTCATCTCCAACCAGTATTGACAGTGCCTCAAGCTCTGACGACAGCTCACGCAAACTTGGCCAATTTACGCTTGAGAGTTTTCCGAGTGTATCATCATCCATTTTCTTGCCGAGGTCGGAAAGTTTTATTTTCATCCATGCGACAATTGACCTCTCGGTTAGTTTATCGCAGTTGATGGGATCAATTAAGCCTTTGGTTTTTTTGTAGAATGGCTTGCGTTTATCCACATCACCAGCCCACAGGATCAGGTTGCCTGAAGACGGTGGATTTTTTAGATACTTCACTACAACATCAAGACCAAGACCTGACAGTGTATCGGCCTGCTTAACAACCGTTACTCCTCCAGACCCAAATAACGAAGCTCCTCCAATTGCATCGGGCAGACCCTCTGCTTCCTGCCCGTAAAATATACGCAGATTCAGTTCTTTCTGCTCGGGTGTCAGCAGCCTGTCTATCAATTTATTTACACCAGACTCAGCGAGATAGTCTTCCTTGCCTATAAACATATATGCACTATGGAATTTCCCTGATTTCAGTTCCCTGTTGAAGACGGAATAGTTCACTTGTTGTCAATAACCATCTTTACAAACCATTTTGCTAAGCCGACCATCACTTCGTCATCGAGCATTCTCTCGGGATGCCACTGTACGGCAAGCGTACAATAATCCTCTGGGCAATGTATAGCCTCTACTGCCCCATCTGGAGCTTTACCAATTATTTCAAGCCCATCGCCTGGAGTATCCACCGATTGATGATGACTACTGTTGATTTTCCCTTCGCTGCCACCAAAAATTTCATTTAATGGTGAGTTGCCGATCAAATTGACCAGATGATATATTTCTGGCTCCTCAGCTTTGCGAGTGTGTTTAAGAGGATCGTCTATAGTATCTGGGATGTGCTGAATCAGTGTCCCACCGAGTGCGGTGTTCAAGGCTTGCAACCCACGGCAAATCCCAAAAACAGGTTTTCCTTGCTCACGTGCAGCATTAATCAGCGAAATCTCCGAATTGTCTCGTGCAAGGTTTATTCCTTCTGACTTAGTATTTTCTTGTCCGTACAATAAGGGGTCAAGGTCCACACCACCTGTGATCAGTACGCCATCTATTCGTTTGACGATTTCGATGTTCTCCTCTTCGGAAGCTACAGTTAAAAGCACAGGTGCCCCACCTCCTGCGCGGACGAAATCAAAATAATACTTTTGTATGTACTCCAACTCAATTTTGGGGGTAATCTGCCGCCGTTTATCTCCTGCCGGACTGACGTTACTCGTTACGCCGATAACTGGAATCATAAGCTGCTCCTGTGAATTTATTATTTGAAAATACTTTAGACTATTTAATTTTAGGTAATATAATTCATATGGAGCGAGAAATCTATTTTCACTGTGATATCGATCATCTTAGCAAAAGGATTTTGAATTACGATCATTCCAATAATTTGATTAAGCAAGCCAATATATATGATTATTCATTAGAATAATCTTTTTCCACAACACTTTCCAAATATCTCTCCACTATAACAAGTACACTGATCATCATAACTAATTGTTGATTCAATAATTAAGAAATCTGCATCATCAGAGTTTATTCTGTCAATAGCCTTCCCTTCACGTTTTTTATTAATCATATCTACAAGTTTCTTTTCATTTTCTTTTGACAGTTCCGGAGTTGGTTCAGGATACAACATCTCGGGATAATTCATGAACTTAGACCATATCCTAGTAGTTATAGAATTTTCGTTGTTTGGTGGTGCATGTCTGTACTTATCATTAAACTCTTTTTTGCCTAATTCATCAAAAGCCGTCCAATGAGCATTCATTTCATTAAACTCATTTTTTAAGTCATCTCCCCAAATGAATATACATTCTTCGTTCATTACAAAGGGGAAAAGTCTTTTGTGTAACTTGTCACGAGGTGAGAACACATTACAGAATGGTAAATAGTAGAAGTATTCCATATCTATTCTATTTGAAGGTTTTACCCCTATTTGACCCGACTTGAGACCTAATTCAAAAAGAAGATTAATTTTCAAACAATAGAATGCATAAGGTGCAAACTCTTTTATTTTTGGATTTTGTTCACATTCCCACCTAAATAACATTTTCGATATTAATTCGTTTTTTACCCTGCTCACAACATCATATATTAAGTACATAAGCAGATCTTTTTGAATCTTGGGATTATGTATTATCTGTTCAACAGATTTATTCAGTGATTCTAGTGAATTAATTTTGGGTAAGTTGCTCCAAATATCCTCAAGTTGATTTTTTATTACTGTGTAATCAATTTTCTTTATTGAATCTCTCCATCTAATTGCAAGTTTCTCGTCTTCGCTATTAAAATCGCCTATAGCCCATCTGTCAATTGCATCTTCTTCAGCAGATTTTCTAAAAATTATTCCCTTTTCACCAGAAGGGTTTTCAATTGATCGCCCTCCAATTATAGCTGGTCTGCCATAAGATTGTATTTCATTTCCTAATAACGACTGAATTAGCACATCTTGGTATTGAGTATTCATTCTGTAACTAAACATTTTAATTTTATTTGCGAGTGATGCAGCGATTTTCTCAGATTTTCTCTTGTCCGGAAATCGCCTAATGTTACTTAGAACTTCCTGAATAATAACTGGTATGTAGTTGGGGGAGTAATATTTATTCAAGAAAAATATTTCATCTCTTGTGAGTGTTTGAAGTGTAGATTTATCCAAAATAATTATAGGACCCATTTATCCTCGATATTCCTTCTTTGGCATATATTGTTGCTGTTTATTTCAAATACACAACTTTTTTATATACTCCAAAATCTGCTGTTTCCAACCGAACAAAATAAATCCCCTGCGAAAACAGCTCAGCATCCCAAATAAAGTTGCTCTTTCCAGCGGGTAATGGCTTATCATTCAACACTGCGACCTCCCTGCCTTGCAGGTCGAATATAGCGAGGCGGGTTAGACTTGGTGCTTTGAGGTTAATATTTATCCTGAGCGAACTGTTAAACGGATTTGGATAGGTTGAAATCAGTGAGTAAATTTTGGGAATCTCCTCATCTTCATCACCAATTCCAGTGTGATCCCTTTCAAATGCGCCCATATCGGGTGCATCATCCAAATAGTCGTCTTCCGTTAGGTTCACGAGAGTGTCACCCTGATAGACGAAGAAAGCTCTCCCTGCATCGATGCAGGGTGAATCTGGCATGAAACTATGTCCAAGTGAGTCTATCGTTGCGAACAGTGGGTCTGCGTCGATATTGCCTTCGAGCCAGATGATTTCGCCATCGCCGCTAACGCTGTCGATTCCGCCTTGGATGTCGTTATATGCAAATATATTAGTGTCCATTTCAGATCCACTCACAATTGCTTGAGGTGGATTATTCCATATAACATTATTTAAAAATTTTATTATTGATGTTGCCCTTCCATAAACTGCCCCGGCAATTCCTTCGGAACTGTTGTTAAGAATTGTATTGTTTATTAACGTGATGTTTGAATTATTAGAATAAATTGCACCTGCATAGTCATCAACTACATTGTCAATAAAATAAGAGTTGTGAATCTGTGCATTGCAAGATGACAATTTTATTCCGCCACCCCACTCGGCATGATTTCCTCTTATGATGCATTGATTGGCAATGATAGTAGAACCCGATATGGACATTCCGCCCTCAGAGCGATTCTCTTCTACTTTACAAGAGGTTATATCAATAAAACATCCATTAAAAGCAGCAATTCCTATGTCATCATTACGAGACATTTGGCTCTGCCGTATATTAAAAATTGAACTCTCAAGTACAATTCCTGATTCATTTGCAATGAAATCTGATTGAAGAACATTTAATAGTGAATTCTGTACAAATAATCCTATTCCACCATTAATATGTATCCGAGATGACCCTATCTCAACATGAGAGCTATCAATTGCTGAAACCCCATTTGCGTCATTTATAAATATATCGCAATCATTTAGTGACAATTCCGTACTAATACATTCTATCCCAGTTTCATTTCTATAAATCCCAGTACCTATAATTTCAATTGAAGATGAAACAGAAACAATTGCGGCTTCCGTATTATCAGTTATTACAGACGAATCAACCTCCACATTTGAAGAATTTACAAGAGACAAACCATAAGTCTCATTTAAGTTGATTTCACAGTTATGAAAGTTAAAATCAGAGTTTGAGATACTAGCGCCGAATAAATTATCAGTAATACTTGAAGCTATTAGAGCAGCAGTTGATGATTCAGCGAGTATTCCCCCGCCATCATTGCTGGAGATTGATGTGGATTCTATTTGCATAACAGAACTATCCTTTACAGAAACTCCAAAACTATCATTCCTAAGAATTCCACAGCGCAACAAGCCAAGATCCGAGTCTGAGGCAAATATACCATATAGGTTATCATTGATGCTTGTCCCAACAAGAGAGACAACACTCGAATCTATAGTAAGCCCCACACCACCATTCCGCAAAATTTCTGTCTCTTCTATTTGGACAACTGCACTGTCTTCGACCGAGATCCCAAAGTTGTCGCTGTCCGATATTTCACAGCCCATCAAGGTAAGGTTAGTTTCCGCCGCAAATATACCGAATAGGTTATCTGTAATGTTTGTTACATTAATAGCTACGATTGAAGAGTCAGCCACGAAACCCGCTCCTCCATTACCAGTTATCTCCGATGAATCGATCATCACAACCGATGAGTCAAACACTGATATGGCAAGACTGTCTGAATCCATAATTTCACATAGATTCATCACCAACTCGGAATAGCCCGCAATGATGCCAGAGTGATTTTCGATTAACTGTGTATTTGACAGTTCAATTAAGGCTTCCACAGCTTCGATTGCGATTCCACCACTGCCCGTTATGCTGCACGAATCCATGATTATTTCGCTGTGATACAGCTCTATTGAACCTATTTCACCTCCAGAAATCTCACACAAGTTCATTATAACTTGACCAAAATAGTTCTTGATCGCATCACCGCTTTCGGTAGCTTCATTGTCCTCAATTATAGTGTTGTTGAAAATCACATTTACGCTGTATTCAATATAGACACCACCACCCTCTGCAGCGGTGTTATTAACAATGAGTACATCCTCAAATGTTCCTTCGCCTTCGCCATGACCAGCAAAAACACCGCCCCCATACCGCTCCGAAGCGTTGTCGCGAATAATTACATTGCTGATTATCGGATGGCAATCATGCGCCAATCCAACCCCCGCACCATCATTGGCTATGTTGTTTTCAATGATTACATTACGTATGGTAGGCGTTGCGCTCCACGTGCAATATATTCCGCCACCAATTTGAGCTGCCTCGTTGCCGGTTACTATCAGGTTTTCAAGAATTGGTCTCGTATCATTTTGACAGTCAATTCCGCCCCCAAAGTTCTGCCAGCCGTTTGTAATGGTAAATCCGCTTACAATTGCATCCTCATCCTCAGCATCTCTGAAAACAAGACAAGCAGATTCACCTCCACCGTCGATAATGGTGGATTCAATGTAATCTTCGTCACCCTCTAACATAAACAAACTCGTTAAAAAAACTAACTGCCCGCCAAACACAACATTTTCGTTGTATCTTCCGGGGCTGACTAGCACAGTATCTAACATCTCTACCTGGTCGATTGCTCCCTGTATAGTCCTCACATCTCGGGGGACATTTATAATATTTGCAAAGAGTATTGGAGCCGATATAAAGTAAAGTATGAATAATAGCAGGCAGGGTAATAAAATTTGATGGTGTTTTGGCATCCTTTTCCTAATATATATTTTTACTAATAATGTATATTTTTTCTGACTCTCGTTTTCCAGTCTGTCTGAGAATGAGAAAAGCATTACGTCGTTGCGAGCGTAGCGAAGCAATCTCATTGCTAATATTTAAAATAGAGATTGCTTCGTCATTGCATTCCTCGCAAAGACGGAATTCTCAGCGGACTGTTTCATCGTTATCGGCATTGAATTTATGCTAAAAGAAGATACACTTATTCTGACGCTAAGTCAATGATTGGATACTATTCGGTCAAAGGATTATTATGGGTAAAAAGAAACCGGACTGGACAGTCCGGCTATGGAAATGTGGTAAGTATGAGCTTACTATTTACTAAACAATCAACCGGGGGATCCGCGGAGACCCCCCGGCCGGTCTGGGAAAGCTATGCTTGAAGGGTTATCCGATCAAGCCAGCCATCATTTGTGGAACCATGTTAGCTTGCGATAACATAGAAACTCCAGATTGCATCAATATTTGCGCTCTTACGAAGCCGGACATCTCTGCTGCGATGTCAGCTTCTCTAATTTGAGATTCTGATTTTACTGCGTTTTCACGCGAAACCATTAAGTTTGCAATAGTATGTTGCAATCGCTCTACAGACGCACCAAGGCGTGTCCGTTCAGTGTCCTTGCTCTCTATAGCACCATCAAGACTTGTAATTGCTGATCTTGCTGAATCGATAGTTGTCAACTCTACCGAAGACAATCCAAGTCCAGATGCTGTCATATCGTTAAAGGTTACCGAATATCCATCATCGGCTTCCGGACCGATATGGAATCGTATTCCTTCGCTTGAAAAACCGCCATCAAGCAATACTTTATTGTTGTATGTGGTTCTTGAAGCAATTCGTGAAATTTCACTCTTTAACTGTTGAAATTCAACGTTTAATGCTGCCCTGTCCTGTGACTCTAATGCACCGTTTGCCGACTCTACTGCCAGAGCCCTCATTCGGATTAACATTTCATCAATAATTGATAGTGCACCTTCAGCAGTATCTATCAAATTGATGTCGTAATTTGCGTTACGTTCAGCCTCTTCCATACTCGCAATCTGGGCACGAAAGCGTTCTGAAATTGCGAGACCTGCAGGATCTTCATAAGCATTATTAATCCTGAGACCGCTCGATAGTCGGTTTACTGCTCTATCAAGATCATTCTGAGTCTTTGTAATATTTCTCTGTGCTGTCATTGATAGAATATTGTGATTAATTCTCACGCCCATTAGTGATTCTCCTTACTTGAACTTAATTTTTCCTTCATAACCTTCACCGGCTTGGCTCTTCATCCCTAACTCGCTTAAACAACTTCTGCAATAAGTAGTCAGACATCGTTTCAGCTAGTTCATCCAACTTGTTATTCGAACTGTCAGGCGGAGAATTATTCCGATTCAAATAGTTACTCAACTGTCGCCGTGCTCCCTCAAGGGTAAATCCTTCGATATTTACCAGATTGTCAATCTCTTTAATCTTTTCAACCGTCCCCGCATCATACCTTCTTTGATTTCCTGTAGTGCGTTCCGGTATAAGAAATTCGCTGAACGCTTTTTCCCAAAACCTAATTGTCGATTTCGGGACCCCGGTTATGGCGTTGACCTGGCTTATCGAATAAAGGAGCACCGGCGAACTCGAAATATTTACCATGTCTTTGACCTCCTGTTCCGGGGTTAATTATTTTTCCTTCAGCTATATCATCGACATTACGACTGTGAAACTTTAATGATAATTAAATATTAAGTAAAAAAACTTAAACAACGCATAAAATATACTTATATAGCAATTTACCCTTTATTAATTGAAAATATGTATCTTAAATATATTTTATACCCTTATCTTGACTTATACCTTCAAATGCTTAAACAATTACTTGAAGTATATCTGCAGGCGAATTATCAAAATGTTGATTAATTCTGAGTAGAATATTGCACGATCATTGGTAATTAAATTTTACATAGCTTCAAGTAACCTTAAAGCGAACACTGGCTTACAGGCTTGACTGCATGGTAGATAGAGTGTATATTGAAACGATATTTTCCTATGTAACATAAAAGAAAAACTATTAATGATAAAATTCAGCTCATCACGGATTGAGCAAATCTTCTCCCACATGCCCACAACGAGCGTGGCTGTCATTGGTGACCTCATGATGGATCGCTATGTCTGGGGTAATGTGGCGAGGATTTCACCCGAAGCACCCGTGCCCGTGGTGTCACTCGAGGGTGAATCGTCAAGTCTTGGTGGTGCGGCTAATGTAGCTGCTAATATTGATGCGCTTGGTAGTAATGTACGGCTATACGGCGTAGTTGGCGATGACATGGAAAGTCAACAACTGCGAGAGTTGGTCAAGCGCAACAAATTATCTGATTCGGGTATCATCGGAGATGAGAATAGGAAAACCATTGTCAAAACACGGGTCATTGCTCAAAACCAACACCTGATAAGGATTGATCGAGAAACAGTATCCTATCTGTCAGACAAGGTCGGTGACAAGCTACTTTCAAAATTCAAGGACGATATTAATTCTGTGTCAGGAGTTATACTGCAGGATTACAACAAGGGTGTCCTCACACCATATCTCGTAAAAAGCATAATTGAAATTTGCCAGAATTCAAATATACCAATTGCTGTAGATCCTAAGATCGAAAATTTTTGGTCATATAAAAACGTTACACTATTTAAACCAAATCTGCGTGAATTAGAGGCTGCCATTGCAAAGCCTATTAAGAGTGACGTAGAACTGGAAGCTGCTGGGATATATACACGCGAGAAACTTCATGCTGATAATCTACTTGTTACATCAGGTTCAAAGGGTATGTCGTTATTTAATGAGGATGGAGTTGTCCATATCCCCACCCGTGCTCGACTGGTGCATGATGTTTCCGGAGCAGGTGACACTGTGATAGCTACAATCATGACAGCTCTTGTTGCTGGAGCATCAATGAAAGAGGCTGCCACAATTGCAACCTATGCAGCATCGGTCGTGGTTGCCGAAGTCGGAGCTGTACCCGTAGATAAAGACAAATTAAAGCGTGAAATTCTCGATATCCGATAATCAGTGGAAAATAGCTTAACTTATGAAATCAAACGGAAGTTATCCTTGGCATCAAAAATATTAAGTAAGAAAATACTGAAAACTGTATCAATCTTTGAGGAGACATTTGGTGTACCACAGTGGCGGCGTAAAGATCCGCTGGACGAATTGATGCTGACCATTCTGTCGCAGAATACAAATGACAGAAATCGCGACAATGCTTATCACAAATTGCGAGCTCAGTTTCCAACATGGGAAAAGGTCATGCAGGCTGATGTCGAGCTGATTGAGGGGGCTATTCGCTCAGCAGGACTTTCTAAGCAGAAATCGAAGAACATGAAGAATGCACTGTTATGGATCAATGATTATTTTGGTGATTTATCACTTGATAAAATCCGTAGCTTATCCGATGATGAAGCCATTGAGTTGCTGACATCCCAAAAGGGTGTGGGCATTAAGACAGCAGCGGTCATGCTGGCTTTTTCGTTGGATCGTGACCTCTGTCCGGTTGATACCCACGTCCACAGGATTGCTCTGAGGCTGGGCTGGGTTCGCGAAAAGACCAACGCTGTCAACACATTCAAACTGTTACGTGTCGCTATGCCCAGGGGTAAAGCGGCAACATTTCACCTGAATCTGCTCCGTTTTGGCAGAGAGATTTGCAATGCGCGCAGTCCCAAATGTGGTGGATGCCCGCTGTTTGAAGTTTGCAAGTGGAAGGGACGGCACGACTTTAAATAGTTTGCCTTCACCCAATACAGTAACATACGCCTCCGTGCGTGTATTGGTATGCAACTGTGTGTGTGTTGGGTTGCAAAAGTAAAATTGCGCAGGCAGGGACGCCTACGCTACTGATTATTAGTAATTAAAATGGAAATTTCATGAAAATAGCTCGTTTTGAAATAAAAGGCAAACCAAAAATTGCAGTAAAATCAAGCCATGTATGGTATGACTATGACACAATCTTGGAAACTCGCGAATTTACTCCAAAGCGGGATGAGTCACAACCTGAGAATATAATCACCGAGATGATAATAGCCGGAGTTTTGCACGAAAACATAGTCAGAGAGCAATTGCAATGGGCGAATTTCGATGGTAAAAAGTACCACTTGAACCTTGAAGATGAGATCCCATTACTGCCAATGCGTCCCGGCAAAATTATCGGTGTAGCTCGGAATTGGAAGAAGCACGCCAAAGAGCAGGGAAAGCCAATACCATCGAGCCCGATATACTTTACTAAATCGAGTAATTGTGCGATTGGTCCCGAAGAAGCAATTACTTTTTCCAAAGATATAGGGCGGGTAGATCATGAGGGTGAATTGGGTGTTGTCATTGGTAAGGTAGCCAAGGGTGTGAAGGCGAATGATGCCAACCTATATATCCATTCATACACGATAATTAACGACATAACAGCCCGTGATTTGCAGCGTGAGTTACAAGACAAGGGTTATCCGTGGACCGCGGCGAAATCGTTAGATACATTTGCTCCCATCGGTCCTTGTCTGGCACTGCCGGGCAGAATGCTTCCACTTGGTAATCAAGCGATAGAAGTGAGGGTTAATAACGAACTTCGTCAACAAAGCACACTTTCTGAAATGAACTGGAAGATTCCAGTGTTGATCGAGGTTATAACCAAGAACATAACTCTGGAACCTGGTGACATTATCGCTTGTGGCACACCATCGGGGATAGGTCCCATTGAACCAGGTGATGAAGTCACAGTGCAGATAAGCGGAATTGGGACTTTGGTTAATTCGGTTGGAGATTATGTCTGATTACATCTTCAATGGTTTTGTATTTATCTCAATCTTTAACTAATGATCTTGACAAGGCACGGTGATTATATTAGATTGGCATTTGACTAATTTGAAGGTATGAATTTCAGACCACCAGTTTAGTAGATGCGCCCGTAGCTCAATTGGATAGAGTGTCTGGCTACGGACCAGAAGGTTGGGGGTTCGACTCCCTCCGGGCGTACTACTCTAAAAATCAGGAAATTTGAAACATGGAAGTTTATCACTACTTGGATAATACTCGGCATCATTTTGATGATCGCAGAATTATTTACACCTGGTTTTCTTCTGGCAAGTTTTGGTATAGGTGCCTTCGGAGGCAGTCTATTGGCCTTTTTGGATTATGAGTTAAGAGTTCAACTCCTTGCTTTTTCCATCGTAACATTGATATTATTAACACAAAACTTCGAGCTATCCTGGATGAGGCTACCGACAAATGGGGAGTTAAGGTAAACAGAGTTGAATTGCAAGATATAACACCGCCACCGGCAATACAAAAGGCAATGGAACAGCAAATGCGTGCTGAACGTGATCGTCGTGCTGCAATTCTTGAAGCTGAGGGAAAGAAGAGATCAGCAATATTGGAAGCAGAAGGTATTAAGGAGTCCGAAATAAATCAAGCTGAGGGGGATAAACAGGCTTCAATTTTGCGAGCGGAAGGAGAAGCCGAAGCTCGTATAAAGATTGCATCAGCGGAAAAAGAAGCCATAATTAAGATAACGGAAGCAATCTCAGTAACAAAAGGGGATCCAGCAAACTACTTAATAGCAGTTCGATACCTTGAAACACTAAAAGAAATGGTTTCGGGGCAAAACAATAAAGTGGTGTATTTACCTTACGAAGCTACTGGAATATTGAGTTCAATTGGCGGAATAAAGGATATGTTGGCTGGTGTGGCCGAAAAATAAAGATAACAGCTATATTTCTTTGAATCTATTGAATTATAACTCGCCTGAATCTAATATGCGTTCTAATAGTGAGAGCAGTTATTTTTCTTGTCAAATTTATAGGAACAAATATCATTTAAAGTGGTCTAAGCAGTTAAACAGTTATATGCGACAAAATTAATATTCTATCCAAAAACAGAGAGTAACTCAATGCGCACAGTTATCACAACAATTTTTGCGATTTTTCTATTAGTAGTTTTATCAATAAATGCCAAAGCAATAATGCCATCACCAGAGATGTTTGAATTGACGCCACATGGAAACCAAACATATGCCTCCCCCGAGCGTGATGCAGACTCAACCCACAGCTTTGATGCTTTGCATCTTGATATTGACCTGTATCCCAACCTCGATGAGATGACCTTTACTGCTGAGGTTACAATGACTGCAGCCATAATGGAGGACAGTCTTGATAACATTGTCATGGATAATTATGTTATGAACTTTGATTCAGTCTTTATTGATGATGAAGCCGCAGAATTTCAATCAAATGCTACAAGCCTGACCATTACTCTCCCAGAAGGTATATCTACTGGCGACACAATTGTGGTAAACATCGCTTATCATGGAGTGATACGCCCCGATAATGCTACAGGGGCAATGATGTACAATCAAAGGCGCGATAATCTATATACATTTGGTGAGCCTTATCGTACTCGAGGCTGGGTAGTCTGCTATGACAAACCCTTTGACAAAGTTACGAGTACTATGATAGTTACACTGCCAAATGAATACAAAGTTCTCTCAAACGGACAATTGACCTCGATTGAGGATGTTGGAGATGACATGAATCGTACTACATGGACTAATGAATATCCTATATCTACTTACCTACTGAGCGTTTGTGCAGCGCCATATACTATTCTCGAGCTTGAATCTGCCGGCGAAAACGACACCCCGCTTGAGATGTGGGCACTGCCGGGCGATTCAGCTGCAGTAATGGCAAGTATGGGCAATACCGGAGAGATGCTGGAGTATTTTGAAAGCCTATTCGGACCATATCCATTCAGTAAATACTCTGTCGGCGAATCCGCACTTAACCTTAATGAGGAACATCAGACCTCCACATCAATGCAGGAAGCAGTTTCTATCGGAGGTGATAGGTTTGAATGGATAATTGCTCACGAACTTGCTCATCAATGGTGGGGCAATAAAATCGGTCCTATAACGTTCGACGATATATGGTTAAACGAAGGTTTGACTACATATTGCGACCGCATGTGGATGGGAAGAAATAATGATGAAACCTTTTACGCTTGGATGAATCAAGCAGCAGACAGGTATTTTCAGGAAGATGAACGAGTCCGATATGCAATTTATGACCCTCCTTTTTCATACATCTTCGGGAGTGCTATTTATAACAAGGGTGCTTGGGTAATGCACATGCTGCGGTATGTTCTTGGCGATGAAGATTTCTTTGCTGGCTGGCGAATTTATGGCGATGCCTATGCCTATGGCAGTGCAACAACATCTGAGCTTCAAGCCGCACTGGAGGAAGCCTCAGAGATGGACTTGACCGACTTTTTCGAGCAGTGGGTTTATCGCGGTGGTTATCCAATATATAGCGTCACAAATTTTGATGTAATCGAGGCGGAAGACGGTAGCTTTGCAGTTGAGTTCGATATTGAACAACGACAAACGCGAGCACCGTTATACACATTACCACTTCAATTCGCCTTTTCCGATGGCGAGAGCGACACTATGGTACAGTTTGATATGGCAGAGGAAGTTACTCAACATTTGATGGTTGAGGGCTTAACTTTTGAACCTGATAAATACGATTTTGACCCCAATAACTGGGTGTTGAGCAGCTTTGAGGACAATACAGCGGTGGACGAAGACTCTCCAGCATTACCAACCGGTTTTTCGTTGTCTTCGGCATATCCAAATCCATTTAACTCTACCGCGGTGATTGAATACAATATCCCATACCAATCGGAAATAAACCTTGCAGTTTACAACCAACTTGGACAAATGGTTCAGGTATTGGCACAAGGCAGTCAAGGTGCCGGAACTCAGACCGCAGTATTATATGGTACCGATCTTCCCACCGGTTTGTACTTCATTCGCCTCGAGGGTGCGGGTGTTATTTTGATGAAGAAGATTGTATTGATGAAATAACTCCAATGTTGACACATTGAGAGCAATAATTATTCACAGCAGATTTCACGAATTCCGCGGATGAAGGCGGCACTCAATCTGCGTAATCTGCTGTGAATTCATCTAAGTCGGAACCCATATAATTTTAATTTACCTATCTAATTACTTTATAGCGTTAGATTTAGCCCCAATAGATTGCGTATTTATGTAATTAATGCTTATTATATGTTCGGTGTAGTAGTTGGATATTGCGAATATTCCAAAAAAGTTGTTCCCTAAAAGCTCAAATGGAGTAAAATATTATCTTCCTTCTCAAAACTTCAAAATGATTCAGCCTGATCAACTATCAATATTGGCTGTGGACAAAGAAGTCCATATGGTTAGGTTGCTTGAGAGGACAATTAAGGAAAAAACTCCTTATCAAATCTATACTACCGCAAATTCTCTTGAAGTTCCTGACCTATTAATTGAACAGCCATTTGACTTGGTGATTTCAGATTTGAAAATGCCGGGATTCAATGGGATTGATCTTCTAAACCTGGTAAGGAAACGGAAAAGCAAAGAGAAAATTGTTATTATCACTGCCTCTGGCGATTTTGAATCAGTTTTAGAATGTATGGCTCTCGGTGCATACAGTTATATACCCAAGCCATTTTCCAAAGAACAGATAATCTCGGTGGTTGAAAACGCTATGCAGATGCATAACGATCAAATTGAAGCTAAATTGTTTCGCAACATGCTTACTAACATACCACTTTCGCAAGCCAAGAAACAGTTTGAAAGCGAATATATAGAGCGGTTGCATTCTTTACATTCTGGGGATACTCAGAAAATAGTTGAAGCTTCAGGACTGTCCAAATGGCAGTTACGCCGTCTGATGAAGGTAAATTCCGTTCAAAATAACAATTTCGATAGCGGAAACGACAATAATTAATTCAATATGAATACCAAATCATTAATAATTAGATTGAAAAAAAATGATAGCCAAAGGACATACTTAGATGCAGCTTAAGCAAGCCGGTGACATTATGGTGCCACTCGACGAATATCCTCACCTTCCCTATTGGTTTACGCTAAGGCAGGCGATGGTTGAGATGGAGAGAACCGTCATTGACATCGAAGGTCGTAAGTCATCTCCGCGAGCAGTTCTAGTTTTTGACGAAGCATACCGCTTACTGGGATTGGTCAGACGGCGAAACATTCTTTTTGGTCTTGAGTCAAGTTGTATGGATCTAAGTGCCATCTCTGTTCCCGATAATCCTGATGAGAGCAATGGAGTGCCACAGCATCTAATTTCAAATATTCGTGCTCAGGCGAGCCGTCAAATTGGGGATGTTATGGTTCCAATTGAGCATACAGTTGCCTACGATGATCATTTTGTAACGGTGATGGAGATGATGGTGGAGCATAATTTGAATCTACTACCGGTTATGTCAAACGGCTCGGTTGCTGGAGTGATTCGAACGGTGGATATTTTTCATGAAGTGTCTGAATTATTGTTGTAATAAAACCCTGTCTAAATTTAAGACCCATACTAATACTAATTAGATATTGCCGATCCAACCGAAACAATTTTTATTTTTAAAGATACACCCTTTTACAAGTTATATTATTGACCACAATAGCAGAAATATGTTTTTCTAAATCTTGGGGTGGGCTGGAGCAGCGCTGTGGTGAGGATGCCAAATGGCTTAGCGAAAGCGGGCATAATGTAATATCTATTATCAACCCATCAACTCCGCTGCACGAATTCTTCCAGAAAATAAACTTTAACACCTGTTCTATCAATACTCGGGATTACTTTGACCCCATAGCCACCCTGAAGTTGACAAGTGTTCTCACACAGTATAAAGTTCAGGCAATTCATATTCACCGAACTCAGGACATGGGAGTGGTACTTACTGCTGCTGATTTTGCCAAAGTGCCAAGACGAGTGCTGACACTGAGAATGGAGTCACGACGACGCAAAAAAGATCCATATCACCGTTGGGCATATAGCCGATTGACCTCTGTATTGACCACTACTGAGAGAATGCGTGATTTAGTTATAGATAATGTTGCAGTCAGTCCAGATAAAGTTCAAGTATTGTATAATGGTTATGATGTGGACAAATTACGCTCAGAAGCTGAGTCAACTGCAAGTATCAGAGAAAAATGGGGTATTCCTGAAGATGCATTTGTAGTAGGGATTACAGGTCGATTGGAATCGGGTAAAGGACAGCACCTGCTGATAAGTGCTGCTCAGAAATTAATCGTGAAGATCCCTGAGCTTTACATAATGATAGTGGGTGATGAAACCGTCAACCTTAGGGGTGAATTAGCCCGATTGAAAATTATGGCAACTGAAATTGGCTTATTAGATAGAGTGATATTTACAGGCTTCCAGCACCCTCCGGGTATAATAGTTCCAGCATTTGACATCTCACTGCTTGCCACAAATAAAGAAACCTTTGGCGGTGTTATTGTAGAGGCGATGGCACTTGGCGTTCCAGTTATCGGAACTAATGCTGGTGGAGTGCCGGAAATCATTGAGCACGGTGTTACAGGTCTTCTGATAAAACCCGAGAGCCCGGTTGATCTTGCCACCGCAATCCGAACTTTGTATGATAACCCAAAAATGAGGTTAAGGTTCTCAGAAGCGGGAGTCGAAAAAGTACGGTCCAAGTTCTCGCGCAATTCGCATATCGCTGGGTTGCAGAAAGCTTTAATTTGATAAGCATTATTCTATATAAAAAAACTTAAATACCAATGTTTACCATTGAAATAGTACTCCTTATCTTGATCCTAGGAGTCGGTGTAATTATTTCATTGTAGTCACAACATGTAAATATTGTCGAACTCACCCTGTAGATATTCGGACTGTTATAATAGTCAACATTTTTACCCTTATTCATACTACGTTGTCATATTCCTTGATTCTTGCTCACAAAGCTTGATTTCTTGGACAAAAATTGTTTATTAAAGATTACGTTATATTAAGGCTCAATTCTTCCTAAGATAAATACCATTAATTATTGATGGGTTTTGTATATAAAGCATATAAAGCATATAAAGATAAAAGAATAATATTGATCCCCAGGATTCTAATATATTTACTCTCAATTAGTTGTTTCAGCACAGTCGTCCACGCTGAAATCATCGAGGAAAGAGGGTCGTTACTCGAGTTCTTCGCAGGCATAGAGGAAGGCTGTGAATACGATAACTGGTTAAGTCACGTTTCCGAAGGCATCGCCAATGCAGGATATAACGTATATGCACCGGTCGAGCATGATCGTCAAACAAACGGTTTCGGAGCCTACCAAATTATTGACCATCTTGAAAATCCCGAAGAAATTCTCGTGTCATGGTATGATATTTTTGCTAATGTTCTGAGCGATCAGATTGAAGAAGCCGATGAAATCTTGTCAAATTCCGCCTTTGCCGATTATTATCAGATAGTTAGGTTACAAGATGGAGATAGATCATACATCATTTTACGTGAGTTGCTCAACAATGAGTATGTAGATGATAACGGTACCGAAGATGACAATGATGACGTGACCGGGTCTTTTGATTATGGCTGGGGTTTGTTTATTTTCAATCCTGACCCAACCACTCCAAAAGTCGCAATAGAAGTTCCCCACCCATGTGATGATTATGTCACACCCTTCGTTGCCATTGATGCTTTTTTGTTGTTGGATGCTCGTGCATTAATTGTTTCCGGTGCCGGACGCGAAGTGGAGTGGACAGAGGAGGGAGAATTTAACAATGGAATCACCCGCTCTGATCCCACACGCTTACAAAATGTATCCGCATTTCAGGAAGCGCATAAAGCATTTGCAGACTCTGTTGACAACGAATTAATAATACAGATTCACAGCTATGACTCTGCCGGAAGAGTCCTTCCGCAGTCAATATTATCTGCAGTATTAGATGATGAGCCTAATCCACCAATACTTGATTTTGCTAACAAATTTGATATTGTCAGCCTAACTCCGTTGGTTCCGATAGCACCGAACAGCATAGGGAACGCAGATCACGACTCAGTCAGTATTAGGGATTTTTATTCAGTATTTTATAATGGTGGATATTATTATGATGACGAAATATTAATATCAAATTCAATCGGCAGTTTACAAGGGTGGGACTCACCTCAAGCACGATATTCACAATTAGAGCACAATCCGCTGGAAGATGATGAAAATTTTTTGCATATAGAGCATGATGAGTTACCCGATGTAATACGCGAAGAAATCCTCGAATTTTATCCTGCCGAGGGTGTTCCAACTCACAATACGTATGCAAATGCAGTAGAATTTTACCGACCACTTTATACCGCAGTGGGTGAATATTATCACAAGTCACGATTTCACAATGTTCCTGAAGAATTTGAAACGATTCAGTCATCCATTGATGAATCTTTTGGTGGTGACACAATCCTCGTTCAACCGGGGATATATACCGAGAATATCAACTTTAGAGGTAAAAACCTCCTCTTGACAAGCCTGTATTCGCTTGATGGCAACAGAAGTTTTGTAAATCGAACTGTAATTAATGGTAATAATTCGGCAAGTGTAATAACGTTTAACGGAGGGGAAGGCGTTACAGCAGTTTTACAAGGATTTACTATAACAAACGGTTCATTTGAAAATGGTGGTGGAATATATTGCGTGGATTCAAGTCCCACATTAGACCATTGTCTGATCTTTGGCAACAGGGCAGATGCTGTCGGTGGAGCTATTTTTTGTCAGAATTCCGGTCCGATTATCCTCAATTGCACAATCAGCGATAACACTTCCACTGAAGGCGGCGGGGCAATCTTTGGCTGGAATGGCTCAGAAATAAGTATCAAAAACTCCATATTGTGGGACAATAGCCCTGAAGAAATATCATTTCTTCGATTTGGTGACCACAATCTGCTAAATTTATCATTTACTGATTTAGCGGGTGGTATAGAAGAAATTGTCTTGCGGGGTAATGCTGAGGTCAGGGCAGGCGATGGCAATATTGAGGTTGACCCTTTGTTTGCTGATGCGCAAGGATCAAACTATTTTCTGGTGTTAAACAGCCCTTGTATTGATGCTGGCGATCCGGAATCACCAATGGATGCCGACAGCAGCAGATCAGATATTGGTGCCTTACCGTTACAGAGTCAAGAGATTAGCATCAGCCATGACGTTTTAGACTTTGACGAAGTTTATCTTGGCAGAATTGACAGTCTTGGTCTTACAATTACCAATATTGGACAATCACCGCTGACCATTTTTTCATTAACGGTAATTCCCGAAGTTTCTCTGTTCACAATCAGTGGTGAAATGGAAGATATTAAGATTGAGGCGGAATCGGAGCATGTAACGTGGGTATATTTTTTAGCAGACCAAGCGGACGATTACATGGCAGTACTCCAAATTATATCTGACGATCTTGAGAGGGATTCTATATACGTACAGATGAGAGCCACTGCACTAACAGTTAAACCTGATAATGAGCCGACTGTGCATACCTTTGGATTGAATAACATTTATCCGAACCCGTTCAACTCGATGGCAGTTGTAAATTATTCGCTTTCATTATCTGGAAACATGCGTATTGCCACCTATGATATTGGTGGGCGATTGCATTCGATCCTGAAGGAAGGATTTTCAGATGCAGGCAGGTATGATATAGAAATAAATGCCTCTGACTTATCGACAGGTGTGTATTTCATCAAACTGGAAACCGAAACAGAATTAGCAGTCCATAAATTTGTAGTCGTCAGATAGTTTTGCTTCCAACTCAGTAGCATACGCCTCCGTGGTGGTGTATCGCCAAAGCCCCTTGAAACTGTGGGATTATTATTACTCAAGCAAAAGTCGCAGGCAGGGATGCCTACGCTACTTTAGTAACACCACTTTCATTGAGCGAACTGCACTGCCCGTATCCAACCTCAAAAGATAAATCCCCGCAGGAAGTTCCGCTCCGTGAATGGTCGCGCGGTTTTCACCTGAAACTATTGAATAAAAGTACAAAGATCTTGAGGGATTTCGAAGTTCATACTGTTGAGTCCATATTACATCCCCATTTTCAATGTTTACCTTTATTATCAAGCCATTTGCATATCGATTATTAACATGACCAACGATTACAACTCCTCCATCAGTTTCGCGCATCTCAGTCAAAAAAGAAGCTGTACTATCCGGTCCGTATTCATGCTGCCAAATAATATCTCCATCAGCCGACATCATCATCGCATATCCTTTTCCTTCGCGGTTTCCACAGGTTAAAAACTCACCCCCTTTAAGCTCTATAATGGCTTCGCCTCGACCACGAAAGTAATCTCTCTGCCAGACTGGTTCACCATCCCCATTTAGTCTCATCACACCAAAGTTACCACCATCAATTCCCCCGACAGTAATCACATCACCATTATCTGCTTGAATTATTGAAAACAAACGACCGCCAACATCCGCTTGATAATCCCAAATTTGATTACCATCGGAATCAATTCTAATGATCCAAGGTGATTGTCCAGATTGTCCACAGGCGAGATAATCACCCTAATCCCGTCAGATAAACATCAACAAATAGCTCAGGACTTCCTCCACCATGGTCAAATAGGTTAATAAGATCTATTGCGGGCTGAGCTTTAACCATGCCAGTATAAATAACTAAAATAATTAGGATTACATTTTTCATCTACTTTTCCAATATTTTATTATTGTCATTTGTAAGGCGAGGGAGGTTAAATCTTAAGAACAACATTATCCTCCCTCTACCTGTAGCTATTTATTTCTAATGCGCAACTGTAGAAAACTCAGTAATAAGCGGCCAAGCTCCATTTACCTCTACTGGAGGTCCACCACCTTCCCACCATGCTTCAGGATTTCCTGGGCATACTGCGACATCCCAATCAAATCTAACAGCAACAGCCTCTCTTACTGAGATGCCTAGAAATGTGGAGGTCCATACAGTGTAAGAGCCGTTTGGGGTTAACGGTTTAGTGTCAAGAACGTCTCCATCAACATTAACTAGATAGGCAATCGCGTCATTATCAATGAATCAAATCCATTCCAATCCAAATTTAATTGAACAGCTGCATTTGTAGCCCATGCATCTTTGTACATTATGTGCACACCAAAAACTATTGCGCTGGAAAACATGGCGACAGTTAATATTGCTACTAAAAACTTCCGGTTCATCAGAACCTCCTAAGTTAATTAATTATTGCTAATGAAGACTTTCTCCATTATTTTAGGAGGTACAGCAGGGAGCTTTGCTCCCGACTGTACCTTTGTTCGGGCGTGCCGCTTCATTTTCGGTGATTGGCACGTCCGACTTTTTTTGACGGGTAAACCCATCAAAACTCCATTCATTTCCACCCGTCATAGCAGGGATTATTGTAAGTAATACAAAATATAACACTTCCGCTTC